>Ga0315915_1006088_pt1 | contig 14851 bp, 8 predicted proteins | sample MpolbnodulesMG_FD_207738 | JGI IMG/M metagenome (GOLD analysis project Ga0315915, IMG submission 207738) | Medicago polymorpha root nodule microbial communities from Los Angeles, California, United States - branched nodules | ecosystem: Host-associated > Plants > Roots > Nodule | place: USA... | reverse complement strand
AGGCATAGACTAATTTGCCTTTTTGTTTGGTATGTACTGTATAATTACTTAAAAACTCTTTAAATTAATAATTATTAATTTATCGATAAATTAATAACTCTCTAAATTAATAAATTTCTCCGGTCCTAACATTATTAATTTATAGAGTTTCTACTTAATTTGTACACATTTTCAACCAATAAGTTTTTTTCGCCATTGTCAAGGTGTGGTTGATTTATGTTTCCATTTTATCATTAAATCTTTCAATTTAATTAATTTGAGTCTTTCATATGTTTTCTGTGTTTATGACACGACTGGTTGCATCGCTGAAACTATTGATAAGTGTCAAATTGACGTTTATTTACTTATATATATATCAAGGAACTTATTAACTTACTTTGCAAGAAACCTTATGAAAATTCCTCAATTCATGTAAATATTATAAAGCTATGTTAATATATAATTTCTTATAATTTTACATTGTTTCAAACATATTTTATAGTGGTTTAAAGCAAAGGAATGAATGACCACAGAGAAGAGCTAAAATGAGGTTAATCAAGCTACTCGCCTGACAAGCAAAGCACTAGCTTGGCATTCAAGGCAAAGAACTCAAGCCAGAATAGGGAAATTTCACCCCCATCAAAGACTTCACTCAGCTGGCGAGGGAAGGCAGTTTTAGACCCATGTGGCAAAACTGGAAGAAACCCACTGGACAAGAAACATGCATTCGTCGCAACAAATAATCCACTCTCCCAACAAATTTTCACTTTTCGAAAACCTATAAATAGCTGGTTGCATCTTCATCCTTTTGGCCATTCTTGGTGGTTAAAAGGTTGAGAAAAATATTTATAAGAGTAAAAATAGTTTGTAAATTAAGTAGAACATTGGAGGCTTGTAGATCAAGTTATTGGATGCAACATATTTTCGTCCTCTTCTATTTTTTGTAAGTGTAACTGATTTCTCATTTTGTTGGGATTAATTATAGTGAGTTAAGAATCTAATGTAAATACTTGGTTTAGATGATTAGATATAAAACTTATTTCGTTATATCAATGTCTCCATTTTTCAACTCAATTTTTTTTTTTTCGTGCTCTTCGAAACTGAACTTTTAACTTAGGGATGGTAGACATAAACTTCATTTGTAAGGGAAATAGGTAAAATGATTCTATCAGCTAACTGAGCGAGACATTGAACGCAAGAGGATATAATGGTTCTCCCGTTATTTGTGAGACATTGAGATTTATGAAGGGGAGATAGGTAAAGATATAATTGAAACAAGAAGAGTATATAGTTGATCTAGTTACCTAAGGGATTTTCTTCGATGTGGTGAGAATTTTGGTATTTGATTAAGGATGAGGTGAGAATTTTCTTCGATCAATTCCATGCTAATGAGGTGTTACCTAAGGGTATGCTTGCTTACTTTGTTACTTTAATTCCAAAAGTTTCTTCCTCGTTGGAATTGAAGGACTATAGGCCGATTTCTTTGCTTCGGTGTCTTTATAAATTATTAGCAAAGGTGTTGGCTAGGAGATTGGCAGGTGTAATGAATTCTATCATTTCACCTAACCAATCGGCATTCCTTAAGGGTAGGCATTTGGTGGATGGTGTGTTGGTGGTGAATGAGTTGGTGGATTATGCTAAGAGATCAAAGAAGGAGTGTTTGATTTTTAAAGTTGATTTCGAAAAGGCTTATGACTCGGTTGATTGGGGCTTTTTGGAATATATGATGCATAGAGTGGGGTTATGTGAGAAGTGGGTCGCGTGGATGAAGGCGTGTGTTTTTGGAGGAAGTATGTCGATTCTTGTCAATGGTACCCCGACGGAGGAAATTAGCATTCAAATAGGACTTAAGCAAGGGGATCCGTTAGCAACTTTTTTGTTCTTGTTGGTTGCGGAAGGTTTTAGCGGTTTGATGAGGAAGGCGGAGGCTGCAAATTTGTTTGAGGGATTTGATTTTGGTAATAATGATTTGGTGGTTTCCCACCTGCAATATGCCGATGACACCCTTTGCATTGGGAAGGCTTCAGTTCAAAATCTTTGGACGATGAAATCGGTTCTCCGTGGTTTTGAAATGGTGTCGGGTTTGAAGATTAATTTTTCCAAGAGTTCCTTGATAGGGGTTAATGTTTGTGACGAGTTTATGTTGATGGCATGTGACTTTTTGAATTGTAGTGCGGGCTCAATTCCTTTTAAATATTTGGGTCTCCCGGTGGGAGCAAATCCTAGGAATATGGTGACTTGGGAACCGTTGATTGAGACTCTTGGGGGAAGGCTTAATACTTGGGCACACCGGTATATTAGTTTTGGTGGGAGATTGGTCCTCTTGAATTCGGTGCTTAGTGCTACGCCTATTTTCTATTTATCTTTTATGAAGATGCCAGTACATGTTTGGAGGAGGATAGTGAGGATCCAAAGCGAATTCCTTTGGGGCGGTGTTGGAGGGGGTAAGAAGATTAGTTGAGTGAAGTGGAAGTCGGTGTGTCAAAAGAAGGAAAATGGTGGAGCGGGGGTGAAGGATATTCGGGTAATGAATATTAGCTTGTTGACTAAGTGGAGATGGAGATTACTTGATGGGGAAAATGCGTCGTGGAAAAATGTGTTGTGTAAAAAGTATGGGGCGTGTGTTGGAACCTTGTTGGATGGTAATAATATTCGGTGGCCGCGGTATTCATCTCTTTGGTGGAAAGACTTGGTGAAGTTAGGTGATTTTGGGGCCCCTAATTGGTTTAATTCGGTGGTGGCTAGAAAGGTAGGTAATGGTTTGACAACAAGGTTTTGGGAGGATAGGTGGAAAGGAGAAAGTGTTTTCGTTTGAAGTATCCTAGGCTTTATTCCATATGCAATGATAAGGCCGCTTTGGTAGGGGAGGTTGGTACTTTTTCGGGCCGTGATACGGATTGGAGTTTTCATTGGAGAAGACACCTATTTATGTGGGAGGAGGAACTCTTATTAAGTCTCAAGGAGGATTTGGAGGGTATGGTGTGGTCCCAAGCGGAGGATGTGTGGAGGTGGAACTTGGACGACATGGGTATGTTTTCGGTTAAGTCGGCATATGATAAGTTGGAGGGTTTGGCGTTGAGTGAGGTGAGGTGGCGGGTTGAAGATAAAAGGGTTTTCCAAGATTTGTGGAAAACTCCGGCACTTTCAAAGGTTTCGGCTTTGGTTTGGAGGGTGCTTCTTATCGTATCCCAACCAAGGATAATCTTGCTTTGCATTGGAAATGTTGGGTGGGGGGGAATAAGAATATCAAAAAGGGCCGTTGGTTTATTTGGCTTTCAACCATTTGGGTGTTGTGGAAAGTCCGGAATGACAAGATCTTCAATGGAAGAAATTTTGAGGTGGATGAGATTGTGGAGGTGATCAAAGTGCTGTCCTGGAGATGGTTTTTGAGTAGAACTAAAATCCCGGTGTGTCTCTTCTATGAGTGGATTTTGAATCCGATTTTGTGCCTAGGCAGAGAAGGGAGGAGGTAGGCGTGGTTAGCTGTTTTGGGCCAGTTTTGAGTGGTGATGTAGCTGCTGTTGGTGTGCGGCTGTCTGCTGCTGTGCTGCTGAGTTTCTGGTGTAGCAGTGTGCCTGCTGCTGCTGTTGCTGTGCTGCAGTGCGCTGTTGCTGTTGAGGTGCTGTGGTGTGCAGCGGTTCTGCCTTGGGGGATCTCTGTTATGGCTTTTTCTTGGAGTTTTGTAACAGTACTCTGTTAGGCAGCTACTCTTTGGGTTTTTCGGGAGTGAGGCGGGGGTATGCTTGCTCCTTGTAAGTATATTTCAGCCGCATTGTTTGAAGCCTTGGGTTTTGGGTGTTCCGTATATATGTGGCGCCTCTTGTATGTTTATCATTTTATTTTATCCGCGAGCTTGTTGTGCGCCTTGCGTACTCTCGACGTGAATAATATTTGCTGTTTCAAAAAAAAAAAAAGGTTCAACTCAAAATAAGGAGAAATGGCAAGACAAAATCTAGATGTCATTGGCGTATCTAATGATTGGGAGAGAAATATAAGAGATTATGTTGTGTTTGTTCTGAATTCTATGAGTACTGGAATTATAAGGCCAAAGATTATTGCTACCCATTTTAAATTTAAACCTATGATGTTCTAAATGTTACAAATTGTAGGGAAGTTCTCTAGTGCTGCAACAAAAGATCCTTAGTTTCACCTTAGGCAATTTCTGGAGGTTTGCAAGCAATATCAAGATACTTACTATTAAAACCATGGAAGTTTAAATTGATGTCGTGGGAAAGTGCAACAACTTTCAAAACCATTTAGTCAAGCTGGAACAAGTACTCTCAAAAGAAGGAGGTTACATGGCTTAAAGTTGAATCCTACCAAGTGTGCATTTGGGATCTCAGGTGGATTTTTTTTGGTTTTCTTGATACGGAATCAAAGTGTAGAAAAATAAGGTCAAATTGTACTTAACTCTACCAGAGAAGTTAAAGAACCCACAATTGAGGGACAAAGTTCCTCCCGCAACGTTAATTGCTTGAAGAAAGGGAATCACAATTAAAGGAATCAACCAAACATCGGCTAAATTCATTCCCTACCAATTACATCTATAATATTATCATCACCACCACCAATATATAAAGTCTAAAACAATATACTCCATTACCGGTTAATTATAATTATAATTTTGCAGAAAAATTAAGCAAAAGATCCTCTGAATGAAAAATAAAACAAAGCAATTTTGGCATGTCATATGTCAATAAACATGCATGGAGTTTAGCAAATTATTTTCATTCTCAACAAGCCTTGCAAAATTGTTCAATCTATCGGAACACAACTTTCATATACTTTGCAAGATCATCATGCCGAAGATAAAATTTTGTGTGTTTGGATGCAACTCCCTCTATTTCTTTGTTCGCTCCTAGATGACTTAGAGTATCCACAATGGTGGTTTCTTAATGGAGACTTCTTAAATGGACCCCACGTTACATATCACTTATTTATAATATTTTAATAAAAGTACCTATTAAAGACTCAATGGCTCCCATGAGAGTACGCTAATAAGGACTTTAATGAAAAGTACTTAACTAAGCTTCACTCCACTAACTTTACATCATTAAACAATTATTAAATTATAAATTACCTCATAATATTTAATATTTAATTATAATTCTTAAAAAAATTATAAAATATTTATTTATTCGTATGAAAAAAATAATATTACAACTTTTACATTTCTTCGTTAAAAAATTATAATAATAATTTGCATGAATTACATTTTATTTAAAATGATGACAAATAGATAAAATAATATTTAAAACAACTATTAATTATTATTTTTGAAATCAAAACAACTATTAATTATTAATATATTACTTCTTTTGTAAGTGAGACCACATAATACAAATTTGATTACTTCTTTTAAACGTGGGACCCGTTAGTTGCCTAGGAGAGAGGGTCCTTATATAGTTACATGTTTCTTAACGGGGACTCATTTTTTCATCCTCCAATGGAGGGTCCTTAACATGGAGTGATCCTTGTTAAGCAAGGACCTCCCATTGAAGATGCTCTTATGAAGCAATTTTTTCCAATTCATATTTCTCAATAACCTGCACATGTTTTTGGAAGCGTACTTCCAAACTACATATTTTAGAGGATACAAAATTCAATTTTATAGATGTGTACATCTATATTGAGATGTGAAAACAGTCTCTACATCTATATTGCAACTCTCTTCTCTTCTCTATTTATAACATTTAGGGCTGGAAATGAGTCGAGTCAAATCAAACTTGTCTGAGCTCGACTCAACTCGATAAGAATTAATTCGGCTTGAAACTCGACTTGAGTTAGATACGAATCATTTTCTGGGCTCAAGTTCAACTCGTTTAAAATTAACAAACAACTCAGTTCGGCTCGTTAAGATCATGAACCACAAATGGTTTGGCCAGACAAATTCATGCATATAGAAAATTTGCTTAAAAACGTGTGCCAGTGAACAATCTCCAACGAAAAAAATATTTTGACTAATTTAACAATCATAAACTTGGGCTTTGAAAGTGATTACTACTTTATGAAAATTATTGTTGACACATTTGTTTAGCCTGAACAACACATGTAAAAGACAAAAAGCTCTGGCGGCAGTTAACTGCCGAATTATGAATGGAACCGGCGGCAGTTAACTGTCGAGGAAAACTTTGGCAGTTAACTGCCGATACGTATTGATATATATCTAGTAAAAGCTCTCTCATCCATTATTATTACTCTCAAAATCTCACACAATTTCTCCAATCTCTCTCAAAAACTCTCTAAAAACCCCAACCAAATTTATTCAACAAAATCACAAGTAAATCATAATGCTATTAATTTAAATTTTAGTTGTTATAAATGTTTTTCTTTTTAGTTTTTGAGTAGATTTTGAGTATTTTTTTTTTATTTTTAGTTTTTGAGTAGATTTATATCTTATAATTCATTTTTAAAGTAGATGTAAGTTGTTTAATTTAGTTAAAATGTTTGCATGATGTTTATGTTATAGTTTAGAATTTTAGGGTTATTTTTAATTTTGGTGTTTTATATTTATTTTTTAATTTTAGTTTTGAAGTAGATTTACATGTAAGAGTATATGATTTATTTTAAGAGTAGATATAAGTTGAATAATTTTGTTATATTTTTTTTCATTTTTATGTTTTTTTTTGTAGAGTTAAACATTCTAGGGTTATTTTTATAATTTTTAGGGTTTGTGTATAATTTGCACTCCAAGTATTTGATGAAATGTTTGAATGAGTTTTTCACTGATTGTTTTTAATTTCTTATTCTATAGATTTGAAGCAATGGCCGATATGTTCAACGTTCATGCACAATTCAACAGTGGAGAACCTCAAAGGTTGAAGTTTCGGCACCTTGGTGTCACGTTAAGAGGTATAACTGAATGAATTCAACCAAGGAGAAACATGATCCTTTGTGAGTGTAATCACTTGAATAAAAGGGGAATCATTGTCACACTTTCAAGTTAGTCTGCATGATCTTATAAGTTGAACAGAAGACGAATCAAGCGCAAACGAAGTATCATACAACTAATCAGCTAAACACGAAATTTCGCATCACGACAATACACAATACTAATATTTTACCAATAAAACAAAAAATTAAATCACACCTACAAACACTTGTTTAATGCATAGCCACAAACATTAAACTACATAAACTAAATAATATAACAGCAAATTCCATGCACTCAATAATTAATGAGTACAGTTTAATTATTCATGAGTTCCATGGGTGACACAAAAGCACAGTGTTCCTGGCAGCTATTCAAGAAATGTAGTTAGTACGTTACTTTCTTATGGGAGCTATTGTTTGTAGTTTACTATTAACTAAATATAAAAATCAAGTGGTTACAAAAAGCAGGTGCGTGTGATGATATTATAAGACATCATAGTGTCCTAACATGAAGAAAACAAATAGAAAGTTTCAAACCAATATTGTCATGCTGGACAAACTCTCACCCGCGTGTGATTCATATGCTTTCTCCAAAACAACTAGCTGCCACCAACTTCCAAGATTCCCATCACTCACATTTGATATAAGATATTGGTAATTGACAACATAGGTAGAGTTATAAAATCCTTCTACTGTTTGTTTTTTGCCATTCTTTTTCTTAAATTCATCACTCATAGGCAAAAGCAATTCTGTTTACTCACTTTCTCTTTATTTCATTCCAAATTCCATATTCTTCTTTCTAAACATATATATGCTAAAATTTCATGTTGGCTATCTTTTAGCATAAATTGTTAAAATTTTGTGTTGGTGGCCCTTCCAAGTTTTTGCAGTTTTTTTTCTTTTCTTTCCTTTCATTTCTACTAGACATGGTTTTAAATTGTTTTCTGCGAGCACAATTGCGACCATATAAAAGATTTTGAAGTCTCTGCAATAATATCAATAACCGCAATTGCGACTACAATATCAAGGATTTTGAAGTCTCCGCAATAATATCACAACATCAATTAAGACAAAATATAGGGCTTTTCAAAGTGTCCACAATGGTATACTAACTGCAATTGTGACCACGATATAAGGAATTTTGAAGGCTCCGCAACGGTACTGCCACAGTAATATAAGGGATTTTGAAGTCTCCGCAACATTATTGCAATCGCAGTTTTGACATCTTATACCCGCATTTTTCCACAATACAAAGGTTTGCAACATAACTAGAACCACTATATATAATCTATTGTTGGAAGTGTTAGTTTTGCCACCGCCATGGGACAACTGTAGTTGTGTAGTTTTCAGCAATTGATTTTAATTCTGTGATGCTAACAAGTGAAATGGGCGCTTTTTCTGTGCTGCTGATTCTACTAATATTCTGCAATTCTGGGTTTTGTATTGCTGGTGGTTTGTTGAATTTCACAAGTTCTGCTTCATCGCGTAAAAATCTATCTAGAAGTAGCAATCCAGAGTTGGAAGACAAGAGAGGTGTGCCATCAGGAGCTAATCCTCTGCATAATCGGTAGCGGCCTCTGTAGCACTCAACTTCTGATCAAAGACGTGTCTGGTGTGTGACACGTTTCAGTGTCCGACACGAAAGACATAAACAAAAATGTATACGTGGGGACCACAGAGAAAGAGATGTGTTCTGAGAGTATTAGCTTCAGGACCTCTAAAGGGTTAAAAGGAATCTGAAATTCCTTTTGTTCTTGTTTGGATTGTTATGAGAAAGAAGGGAAAAAAGTATTGATCATATATAAGAATTGTCTATAATTTGGATTCTTTTGAGTGTTGTTATCTGACATGTTTGTGCATGAGCTGTCTCTTTGTTTGATTATGTTTTGCATTGCATGCCTGTCATAAATTAATTTTTTTTTTATGCTTGTGGTGATATCTCTATTCGATGCATAAGCAATGAAGTTTTGCATGAGTTATTAAGTGTTTTAACTTTTAATAATTCAATTATCAATGTAAACATTTACCTCCCACTCTCTCTCAAGGTCAGAAATGCTTCAAATTGTGCTAGAAAATAATGTGATAGATGTGATATGTTACTGATATAATAGAAAAAGATATATAAAAATAAAGTGAAGTATTTAATGAGTGTGGGAGAATATGACATGTTTTTTTTTCTTCTTCAAAATGATAACACACATGAGAGATTTCTACTCTTTTGAATGGGAAAAGAAAATTAGCTTAAATTTTATGATCACACATTCACGTCTGCTAATAGGAGTTCGACTTAGCTTCATTTATCAATAATCTATTTATTGTGTGCTAATGAAAGAAATATACACAAATGATAAATTAATGGAATACATTTAATAAGTAGATCCTAATAATCAATCACACTCATCAATCATTTGTGTTTGTCTATTTTATAAATGAATAATAAATATTCTCATGAGTTTAACTCAATTGATAGGATAATGTATAATATATGCAGGGTCGGCCTAAGGGTAAGACCACCAAAGGCCTTGCTTTAGGCCCCTCGACAAAATTTTTTATTTTTCATTAGATTTTACAATAAAAAATGTCTCGTATTCTAATTAAAAAAAGGCCTCATATATTCAATCTTGCTTTAGGCCTCACTTATTTTTAAAAATTATTAGACCGACCTTGAATATATGCAAGGTCTGAGGTTCGAATCTCAGACAAACAAAAAGAATAATAAATGGATAGTAGATAAATTAAGCAAACCCAAACTCCTACTATACAATGTTATGCAAAGAGACTTACCAGTTTTAGGAATTAATTTCCTTCTAAACTCTATTTGTAAAAAAGGTGAGACAATATATTTGTCTATCTTCCAACCAATGAAGGAAATCCCAGATATCGATTAGTACCAAGGCCCTCGTCACACCCAAACATGACTCATTGTTGTTGCTTTCTCAATTTCAAGAACATTTCAACTTTAGACTTTTGAAAGTTGATTGTTTAATAAGTATGATTCAACTTCATATTATCCAAATCAAACCAAATCGCTGCAAAACAAGTTAGTTTGGTACAACCGGTTTAACATTTTTAAACCTTACGAAATTAATTTTATAAAATATAATTTCAAAAAAAAAATGTTTTACCAAACACGATAGCTTTTTTACACTTTTCAAACAAGTACGTAATAATACATAAATACAACATATTAAAATGTGGATTGTGGAATGACATAGAACTCAAACAAACTGTGGAGTGTAACAAAAAAAAAAATTTGTGGAGTAACATTATGTGGTACTAGTGTCAAGATGGACACATATTGATAAATTAAAATAAATAAATAAATAAGGTGAAAAGAAGATAAGGTGTGTAAGATCAGTTGATGATAATAAATCTTTAATCGTGTGATTCTTTCTCATAACTTCAACAATTTAAGTTTAGGGATTAATTAAAGAAAACAAGTTTAGGGATTAACTAAACACATCCATATTTATAATAACTGAATAATAATCAATGAATTTAAAGCAAAACTTATTTATAGTAATGTAGGTATAATAAAATAGACTACCGTAAAAAATAATTTTGTATATTATCTTTTTTTTTATTACAAGAACTCACCACAGTGGCAGGCCTAGACCGGCGCGTGGAGGAAACCGACATCGAGAAACTCACTTATCTAAAGTGCGCCGCTAAGGAGACGTTGCGTCTCCACCCTCCCATTCCCCTTTTCCACGAAACCGCGGAGGACGCGACAATTGGTGGTTATTTTGTTCCTAAGGGCTCACGTGTGATGATAACCATGTGGGTTATAGGAAGAGACAAAGACTCATGGGAACACCCGGAAGAGTTTAGGCCTTCACGGTTTTTGGATTCAAGTGTACCCGATTTTAAAGAAAGTCATTTTGAGTTTATTCCATTCAGGTCAGGTTGAAGGTCTTGCCCCGGGATGCAATTCGGCCTTCATGCTTTGGATTAAGCTTTGGCACGTTTACTTCATTGTTTTGCTTGGGAGTTGCTGAATGGGATGAAAAGGCAAGTGAGATGGATACAAGTGATGTTTTTGAACTCACTACTTTGAGAACAAGTTAACTCATTGCAGTCCCAGTTAATGCCCTCTCTAAAGCAACAAAACTAAATTTGAAGTAAAACAAGAGCTTTTGGAGTAAAAGTCCAAAATATAATAACAAGAAATGGTGTGAAGTGTGTATGAAGAGCTTTTGGAAGGGACTTGTTATTTTACTTTTTCTTATTAATAATTACAAAGAATTGAACGTCCAAAAAAAGAAAACTGCACCAAGATCAATTTTGGGACAGAAACCTCCAACACATCAACTGTTAACAAATGACTAATTTGAGTCGGACAATATTCATAAAAGCAAATATTTATATGCAAAGAGCAACCAAGAACAACTAACACATCTACACACTGACTTTTTTTCCCCGATAAGAATGACGCACAACATCGTCCACTCCATCTGAAGAGACGAAGAATTTTGTCAACCAAGACCCTATCCAAGAAACTCCCATTCTTATTACCATCGAGAATAAATATAGATACATTGATTCTATTAGTAGTATAAATATAGACACATTGATTGCATAGAAACCAAATCATCCACTCACCCAAAAGGTACTCTCTTGTCACTATATAAAGAGTGTTGTTGTTTTGACATCCATAGTTTCTTAGAAATACATGAAAATGACCAAAAACATCCCAGCGATAGTTAACTACCATTGGTTTCAAAGCAGAAAATCAACTGTACCGCTGAATTTGTTAATCATTCCATATGTTTCTAAGAAACAATGGATGCAAAAACAGCAATTTTCCTATAGAGTATAGTAATTTAACTATGTCGGGCCATGTGTACGCCGTTATATTTTGCTTGGACTGGACTATGTGATATCATTTTAAAAATCATAGTGACTAAATATATATTTTTTAACAAGATAGCGACTAAATGTATTGAAATACAATACGGAAATACGCGCACGTACATGTTTTTGTGATGTATATATTGTTGAAATTAACTTGATGATTAATCAAACTATTACTATACATGTCGTCTTATATATATACGACATTGTGAAGAACATAAAGAACATTCCTTCAGAAAGAAAAAAAAAACTTAAAGAACATACATTTGGCTAGGAAAAATAGAGAACATGCATAAAATTTTGATAACCTTAAGATTTATGACATCTAATTTATAAAAGATACTAGGAATATCTAGATCTAAAGTTAATTAATAGTCTTTCAAAAACGACAACCCTATAATACAAAGAGATAGATAATGAACACTTGTTGGCTTGTGATTCTTCTTCAATTAGGGGCTCCTTATACTTAGATGCTTTTCATAAAGGGAGAAGATATTATAACTTATCTCCGATATTTTGGATATCATAGCCTATATATAAGATCTTCATCAATTAACTATTTATTTAATTTATCATTTATATAATAATCTAATTTGTTTTATTATTAAATTTAATCACTAATTTATGAAATCTTTTAATTGATTAATAGTTAATATAGAAACATATGTTCATGTAATAACATTCAAATATAATTAAATAATTAAATATTTCAACATACATATTTTTATAAAAGGAAAAAAAAACTAAGATTGTAAAAAATATATATTTATATAGAAATTTAATTTGTTTTATTATTAAATTTAAACACTAATCAACTAAATCTTTTAATTGATCAATAGTTAATATAGAAACATATGTTCACGTAATAACATATAAATATAATTAAATATTTCAAAATACATATTTTTATAAAAGAAAAAACTAAGATTGTAAAAAAGATTGAGTAGAAAAAACAATATTCATTCAAATTAGTATCTAACAGCCCGTTTTTCGCTAGATTTATTCTATTATTTATTTATGTGTGTTTATATGTGATTAATTGCCTCTGTGTGTATTTTGGGTTAGGATTAGTGGATTTCGTGTTAGAAGGGTATTATAGTCATTTTAGACTCCGAGGTATTTTGGTCATTTCGTGAGCAAGGGTAAATTAGTAATTTTATGGTGAGGGTTATTTTTAGTGTTTCAAGTGAGAATCATTATTTTTACTAAGTTACTATTCGGTAGTGATAATTAGTTTTAGACCGGTAATTATTCGATAACTTTTAACCGTTAGTGTATGGAAACTCTGGGAGTTAGTTTATAAGTGTTGTGAGCCCATTAAGACATAAGTGGGTTAAGCCCAATTGTGTAGAGACTATATAAGTATTAGTCATTAAAGAAAGTAGGGTCACATAATCATTTTACAATTTTGAGAAGATGTAGAGAGAGAAAGGGGGGAAGAGGAAGAGAAAAGGGTTGTTGAGAATCTTGAAGAGTCAAGAGGAGCTAAGGATTCTAGGAGCTTGATTGAAGCTTGGGCTAAGATTATTGCTCATTAAGGTAAGGGGGTTAGATTTCAATCATAAATCTTTTAGTTTAATTCTTCCCTAATTCTATGCATAAGTGTTTAATTGTGAAAAGTGATTATTGAGATTTTAATTGGTGAAATTCGTGCTTATGTTTGGATGCAATGTTTGGGTATATGAATTGAAGATAATTAAGTTGTTAATGTTGAATTTTGACATGCTTATGATGTATATACATGTAAACTTGTGTTTTACCCATAAATGATGTAGAATGAATTGTTGTTGATGGATTGTTTATGAAATCGTGTTTGATTGATGTTGTTGTTGTTATGTGGTATTGTTGTTGATGATTCATACCTTGGGTGTTCTTAATTTCGGATTTGTGGTATGAATTAAGTTGTTGTTGAGGGTTTTTGTAAAAATGGGTTGAATTGATGAATGGTGTTGAAATGATATTTGATTTCATGTTTGAGGTGTTTTTGAAAGCCCTTTTGAGTTCATGAACCTGCAAACAATCTTTGGAAACATATTTGGGTGTTGGGAAATCAAACTTGAGAGTTTTGGGTGAAAAAGGGTTGGAATCCGAAATTTTTTCTACAGAACTGATGACTGTTCGCTTAAGCGAACAGTAAGCGAGCTGTAAGCGAACAACCACAGAGAGTTTCTGGAACTCGGTCGCTCAAGCGAACGGTAAGCGAACAGCTACTGCAAGCTACTGGAACTTGGTCGCTTAAGCGAACAGGTCGTCGCTTAAGCGAACGAGCCCAGTTTCAACATCCTTTGATTTTCGTTCCGGGCTTCCAGGAACCAATCCGAGCTTTGTAAAACACTTCTTTCAACTTGTTTAATCACTGTTTAGGATCTTAAACCTACTGGAACATCTCCTAGGTGGGATTGAACTTGATCTTGTGATTTTGAACTTAACTTTGAAAATTGTCCAAGAACACCGATTTTTCCGAAACTTGTTTTCGCAAGGGAATGGAGTAAGATTAAGGTTGTACACTGATTATATGTTTTCTAAAAATGGTTGTGATTGGTTTCATTGAGTTTTAACTTGTTTTGTTTTGAAAATGAAATTCTTTTGGACAAGTGATAAAGAGAGACGAACTTGTGATTTTGATGATTTTGTCGAAGTCGGCCGATGAAACACACATGTATACTCTACTGCACTCATATGTGATCTAAGTGTATACATAGTTGAGGCATTGGACCTTGTTTAGTTGGGTTTGATTTATTTGTTTCAATTGTTTTAAAGTTGTAAAATGATAGACGAACTTTGTCGAAAATGAACTTTAAAATCAAATACTTGGCAAATCTTTTGTGGATAGTTTGATATGATTATATGAAGATATGTGAATGATTTCTAGGTGTTGAATATGATGTTTATCATAGTGTGGTGTATTTTCTCCCTTACTGGGAATGTGAGAAATCGTATGTTGTTATTGAATTATGTGGAAAAGTTGATATGGTTGGTGAATACATATCTGTTGATTGATTATGATATTGTTGGAGAATACATATATGTCAATTGATTATGATATTGTCGGTGAATGCATATATGCTAAGTGATGGTGATTTTGTTGGTGATTGCATATATGCTAAGTGAATGATGACAATGTGGTGATGACTCTTAATTGAAT
>Ga0315915_1006087_pt1 | contig 14853 bp, 2 predicted proteins | sample MpolbnodulesMG_FD_207738 | JGI IMG/M metagenome (GOLD analysis project Ga0315915, IMG submission 207738) | Medicago polymorpha root nodule microbial communities from Los Angeles, California, United States - branched nodules | ecosystem: Host-associated > Plants > Roots > Nodule | place: USA... | reverse complement strand
CTGATAAACAAGCCTCTTGTTATTTGAAGAGCTTGAGTTTTTTTAATAACAATGGTTTGGGAGTGATGAACTCAATGGTTTTGAAAGGTTTCTTTACTACTCCTCCGAACTCAATAAACGTTTTGGTTTCAGATCTCCAACTTCACATCCTAATGAAAGCAAGGCGTAGCAATACGAAGTACGAACTCACTATCACAACAGAACCAAGTGTACTTTGTTTCTGTTTGGGAGGGATGTATTGTTTCAGGTACCAAACGATGGAGAAGCAGTGAATACATTTCTCCAGATAACAATTATTTATATCTTTTTTTACCTCCTACACTAGGTAGCCAATCTACATCACCTGCAAAATCAAGTAATTTAAGCTGTTCAAAAAAAAAAATTATCCTAAAAAAAAAAAAAAGGTTCTCACGGTAGGAGACCTAGATCAAGGAGCTAGGTCCCTTATATTTTTTAGACCAATGTGCTGGCAGAAAGAAAAAACACATACTCATAGCAGACTGCATTTACACGTAGTATAGCAAAAAGGGTACAAATTGCTTCATATTTAATGGTGAATAATCAAAACCTTACATTAACGGCACGCGTGATAAAAAAAAAAAGGGCTGATGGTTAAGAGGAATTCATGTGGGCGATGTGATCAAAACCACCTATTCATATAAACGTACTATATAATGTCTTAACTTATTTGTGTATCTTAGCATACATTGTTAGCCTAATTGCACAACCCTAATGACCGTTAGATCATTGTAATTAGGGGCGGTTAGCACATCAGCCGTTAGATCATTGTAATTAGGGACGGTTAGCACACCTCTCCATTATTTGTTCAATATACCTATGCAAACTCTACAGAGCCCATCCCCATGCTTCAAATTTTGTTCAGAAGCTGTTACCGTTTGAACATGAGGTTGAGAAAGGGAGTGCTTTCGCAATTGGACTTCTTGCTGTTAAGGTAACTTCACTTCCACCTTTTCTCTATTCCATCATTGTTCAGATTTGTTTATTTTATGAATTTTCTCTCAAGGTAACCGTTTTATCTAGATTCTAATTGTTCGGATTCCCATGGTTACGGAGGTGGTAACGGTGCCAGAAGTGGAACGAAGGTTTTGAATGGTGGCTTTGACGAGGTCGGCGGTGGAGTGGCTATATTCTCCGATAATTCCAACGGTGGTATGAAGGTCATGGTGCGATTAAACAAGGAACTCAGAAACTGTTGATGACCCATTTCTATTTGTGAAATTATTGATTATACAGGATACTGCATCTTTTAGTTGGTTAGTCTTCTTCTTCCTTACTTTGCTCAGTTTGTGCTCAAGAATTTATTTATTTTTTAAAACCGTAATCATGTTCACCATCCCTAATTTGAAAATCATATTGCCTGTGAGATTGATTGAATTCTCTATGTTTATTTTCGTTTTAGTTTTGTTGTTTAACTATTGTTCTAGTTGGTATATATTTTTGGTCAGACTCTAATTTGATTTTATTGTTGCTTCTAAGCTCAATCAACTTTTTCTTAATTTTGGGTTTGCCTTTTCTTTTTCCCCACGATGCCGTTTCTCTTCCTTTGCGTCTTTGCAAGATTAAATTCCATCTTCAATTATTGTTTTTTTTTTTTTTTTTTTATCCTATTCATATATGGATTTTTATTTCAAGCAATTGAAACCTTGGTTTTTTCTTTTAGTTTTAGAATATGATTTTGCAATTTGGTTTTCAAGGGTTTTACCGTAAAAGTGTACATGTAGAGACTACCTGCCGATGAAATTCATATCAAGGAAAGGACCCTAGAGTCACGACCCTCTGTGTTCAGTAAAAAGGAAGAACACGGTTGAATGATTATTCAATACAGGTGCATCCAGATAACTATATTAGGAAGACTGGATTCATTGTTGACGGTGTTTCGTTGTGATTGCAAGCTAAACGGTATCTCTTGAATTTCGTTTTTCTATTTATTTTTAGGGATTTTGAGGGGATAATCATGATCTCTTGAAAGCTTATGAAAATCTTGATTTTGAGTTTGATTTTAGATGTCCACCGATCTTGATTTATATATTTTGGGGGTTGAAAGTTTGATTTTGTGTGAATGTTAATAATAATCTATAATTTGTGTGTTTTCAACAGTCCTCTATATGTTCTAAGGTAGATAGTAGAAATTGAATTGTGAACAACATGGTGACTTTTGTTTAATTGTTTCTTATGTAATAACCTTGATTCATTTTATTCTATGCTCATTTGGTATTTTACATAACGACCTTTCACTTTGATGACAAGCCAAGAGGGATAGACCGAGATCAAAGCCGAGAGGTATGTTGTAGCTGTTAAAAACTAATAGTTTAGATCAGTATGTTTTAGCTAATCTCCTCATATGGATGATGAACTCTATTCTATTTAGTGTGATATAACCTAAATCAATTTACAAATATCGAATTCAACTATGCTTATAGCTAATCGGTATGAGAAGACTTGGCTAATAGTCACGCGTGTATTCAATGGTGGTTATGTTTATTGAGCTGAAGGTTGGACCATGATGCTTTTCTCTTTGAGTTGTGTTTAGTTTTTTGACATTAATAATATTTGAACTTAAACCTTATGAATGATGTTAAAGGTATTGCTTAATATGTAATTGGAACTATCGAGCATGTGTTCATATTTGGACCAATATTAAACTTCTCTTTTAGATCTGTGTTGGGCTTAAACTTTGTTTACATGTTAAAAATGCAGTCATTTGATTTATTGTACAGGATACGCTCATTCTCCCTACACTGTTTGAACGATCAGAGGAACATTTGTTTATTTGCGCCTTTTATGCAGTAAGACACATAATTCACATCAAATGAATTTCATCTTTTACAGGGTCAATTAATTGAGTGTGGTGATTCAACTAAGACTGGAACTAATAAAGTGGATGGCGAGCAAACACCTGGCAGCAGTTCTGGAGGAAAAAGATCTCCTGATTCTGGAGATCAAGCTATGGTGGCCATTGAAGAAATTGGAGAAAGATCTATTAACAAACCACATAAGATGAAATGCGTCAAGATTGAGAAGGATGCTTGACTAGGACGATAAAGGACCATGTTTTTTATTTCTGTTTTATCTGATACCAGATTTTGTCTTTGTTCTGGATCAGGATGTTTAGTTTATTTTCTTGAAACTATTGCTGGTTTTGGTGTACTGTTTTTTGAACGTAAGACCCAAGTGTCTTATATGTTATCCTTTTATGTTGCTGTCAAATAATTTGTCTGAATGAATAAAAGTTTTGTCTGCTATTAATACTTTTGCTGATTTCGGTTTTACCTATATGCAAAGTCATTTGTGTTTGAGAATTAGTGCTTTGAGGCCTTGGTTATAAGCCTATTAATTCAGACAAGATATTGGAGTAAGAATTACATTCATAATGAATGCGAACAAGGTGTAATAACAATAAGTTATGTGCTGGTGTGGATATGAGGGATATGTGAAAGATATCATATTTAAGCTTTATAGTCTATAAATCCTGTGGATGTGAGATCAGGTTCATATCAGCTCACTGAAAGGGTTGTCCCACTGATAACAAACGCAGATATGGAACTGAATCAAACATTTCATTTAGATATCCAAATTTCTAGTCACTAAGTATGCAACTCTATTTTATTCATGGTTGAACATGGATTCATCCCTAAAGCAATAAGAAGTGACTTCCCTATAACAATTGGATCTCAACTTGCTCATCCTCCTAATTAACGACGTCCAAATCGATCACAAACATTGATGATCTCAAACTGCTCATCCTTTCTTCATCGTACACATTTTCTCTCACTCATTGGACTCGCACTATTACAATCTCTACAATATCAAATACTATTACAATTTAAATTATGATAAGTCATATTTGATGTACTTCTAATAATATGTTTTATTAAATTGAGCATTCAGTGTACTCTATTAAGTAAATTTGTACATCATCATTTGCACATCCTCTACTTTTCTTTCAGTTTCTGCACAAGTCTTTTGAGTAGAACAAAGGTTTCTAACCTTCCTTCAGTCTATCTTATTGCTCATGAATCATTTGTGCTATTTTGTTTATGTAAGCTTTTGAAGTTTTTTTAATTCTGCGTTCATAGAATTGAGAGAAACTGAAGTAAATTGCTAAGTATTATTCATTCCAAATCTTAAAAGATAGAAGACAATTTTTAAGAGAATGGGACTAACTACTGAACTGATGTAACTGCCTGAAGGGGTAAAAATCATGAAACATGTCACACTGTTCTTCTAAATGCAGAAAGTGAATATTAAACAAAAGAAAACAAATACTATAAAGAAACAAGCAGAGACCAATGTTGCTCTTTGACAATGAATGTTCCGCAGTGAAAGTAACACACTAGAACTTATTGATGAGAGAACAATGGACACTTTCCTAAGGTAGCTGCTGATCGCAATTTCAAAGACCATCAAAGCATTGCATGAGAAATTTTGATTAAAATTGAATATGGTACAATTGAAAGGAGAACAATATGAAGAAATAACACTTCATGTAGAAACACTTAGACGGGTCTCGCTCGAATGGTCTTATTGAAACATCTGCCCCAAATATATTATGCTTTTTCTCCAAACTTCTGCTATATACCACCAGAATTTCCATTAAAATTGAAGATTGGTTTCACAGGTTTCATATTATTATTGTCATAATTTAGCAGAATATGAATTGGAACTGTATGACGGCTTTTAATTTCTAAAGAAAACTAAATTTTTTGTGCAACATGTTAAAATTGACACATCATTATAGTTTTCTTTAACGAAATCTCTCTTATATTTTTATCAATCTTTTCTGCATTTGGTTCTATCACTAATCCGATTTTATGTTTGATTTGAGACTTACTATATTCATATCTCTTTACAGTTGCTTCATCATCTGACTTATCAATATTTACCAACAGAAATGTGAGAAGAAAGCTTACCCCTATTTCACCTGGTAGATATGTTCTAAAGCATCCTAGAAATTTGCATTGCGGTGACCTAAACATAGCAACCGTAACTGGGTCAAATGAGAATCAAAGCTTTTATCTAGAGTGTGACGAGAATGGTGAAGATTGTGACGTTCCTGACAATGATTTGGGTAAGTTTTGCTATTAATTGCGGTTTTTCGTTGTTATTGTAGTTATTTTAGTTCCTATGAGAGGCCAAAATATTTGCAACAATTAAAATAAATTATGGTATGTATTGTTCCCTCTATTATTTTTGTTTTGTTTTTAGCATTGTCTTCATTATGTTCTATATTTAACAAAAAGCATAGTATGAGTAGGACTTTTGATGATTAGATTTATGAAAACGTTTCCCTCTGATAATAATCTGTGACAATTTGTGGTTTTTTTTAATTGTGGAGCATTGTGTTACCCAGAACCATAGTGTTTCCCTCTGTAATAATAATCTATGTGACAATTTGTGATTTTTTTAATCATGGAGCATTGTGTTACCAGTACCATAGATTTGTGCAAATTCAGGCGAACTGTACATGTGGACTAACCATATATATCAACTCAGCTGTTAAGCCACTAAAGCAAATACATATTTAGATCTTCTACACTTAATGTTACTCAAACAGTTCAGTTATAACTAATAAAGCTAATAATAATCGAGACAAGTGAGAAAAAAGGTATATATACCTAGATTATCATTAACACCATCTGATCGAAGAATTCCTTTTAAATTTCAACGTAAACAATTTTCTACAGGTGTATCTTTTGCAATAACTATTAACAAAAGTTAAGGGGGGAAAATTATTAGTTGGCCAAACAAAAGTTATTAGTTGCTCATTCCCAAATGGAGAACTGCTCTTTATCTATGGTCATTTCACTTGGAAATGAGCAAAACCATTTGGATAAAGAGCAGTTCTCCATTTTGAATACTACTACTAGTCTACTTCTACTACGGTACTACCATAGATTTTCTTCAGGGTTAAATAGATATTTTGGAGTTTTATTTTAAGATAACCTACATTGAATTTTTTTTCTTTCTACCATACCCTACTTTCAAAGTCGTTTGTGGTTGAAGGAGAAGTTTTCATCTCTTCCCTTCAACCAACTATCATGGTTGGTGGCTTAGCCCCTTCACCATATTGAGTATAGGTGAACAGTTATTGGCTTTCTTAAGTTACTGTGTTTTGTGTCCATTGTAAATAAATATTTTTGCGACTCTGGTGTCTTTCTTTGGCATACCTTGTGTTAGAGAGGACCTTTTGATGTAGTAATATAATTCATTTTAACATCTTCAAAAAAAAATATTGATCTCACAACCTCACTAATAGATAATATTCAAAAAAAAATATTCATCAGTTAGTCGATTTCATCATTCACAATCTTCGCTCCCTAAGCTTTTTACATAGTTTTTTCTTTACCTTTTTTTAGACATTTTTCATCTCATTCGATATTTTTTAATGAAGTTGTTATGCATAAGAGACAACCTTGTGTATTGACCACTCATAGAACCTGTTTATAAGGAAGTAATCTACGACATCTTCAACAAAGTTTGAGAGTAGCATGAATCTCATGCCAATAATGTAGACATAGTAACAAATACCACACCAAAACTCACATACAAAGGGGAGATCATAAATTTGAACACAAAAAAAGTCCTGCCTAACAATCTCATAATCGTTTGTTGAGTTATGTCTTACAGACACTTCTAAACTTTTTTACAGTAAATTAGGCAATTTTGGATAATCTGTCGGGGCACTTCACTGTACACATAAAAAAGCAAAATGCAAGTTTACCCAAAAAAGTGTTAAAAAAGAAAGATTCAATAAGAAAAAAAGTTGAAAGCCCGTGTTCACAGAAATCAAAAATTTACTGCATAATTACACTATATCTGAACATTTTATCTGATGATTCTTTTTTATTGAGGATTTCAATCCTTTAACCTCAAGCATATTAGAGCAAAAGAAAATAACCAAATTAACTCAGCATAGTTCAGTGTCTAATTTGCAGTCGCAAGTTGACCTCCGAATTATTGCACAGGGAAAAGAAGCCTGCCCACCGAAGGGCTCACACAAAACGCAGAAATAGCTATCCAAGCGGAATTACAAACAATTTATTAAAATAATTGTTCAGAAGCTTAAATTGACAATTAATTACTAATGCTAATGATGTTCAGCAACTTTCCCGTCATCCTGACCTTTCCTGGCAGCAGCTCTTAGTTTCCGTTGTTCCTCCTTGTAAATCCGGTTTCTTCGTTGGAACTGCATTAAGCAACAAATCAACATTAGTCATTTATACGGCGATCAAACTGACAGATATAATAATTTGTTAAAATATGAAACACTGGATGATATAAATTTACTTGATAAACAATAAAACATTCTTTTCCCTTAAAAAAAACAACATAAAACAACTTTTTCTATCGGACATAAAAATATCTAGAAATAGAAAATACCCAACAGTTTCTTTCTATCCTCCCTCTTCCCCCAAGCCTCCTTATCTTGGTCAACTCTCCGTGATCTAAATGCTCAATAGAAACTCTACTCGCAAGGATTACTGCTCGTGCCACAAATCCGATTGTGCTAAGCATGGGCCATCATACAAGACAACAAGTCATACATTTAAATCAACCAGTCTTCAGGTTTTGTTTTACTTGCCTTTTCCCCCAAGGTGCATCAAAAGCACTAGTGCTGTATATAGTTTCCGAAGGAATTTGAAACAAGGCTTGATATTCATGGATAAAATATTATAGGAAGGGTTTCTAGGTAATCTAAAGCTCTTTATGCAACAAAGTTAAATACTCCAGTCATTTTCAATACTTCCCACATATGTTCTAGTTTCCCCAACAAGCAGGTAAGTTTCACCCTCTTACTTACCCCTACCAAAAGCATTCCTTCCTACTACATGGCTCTTGAGGTGAAAGGAAAACTATAAGAGTTCTTTCAAAAACAAAACAATAAGCAGCGTAAGAGTATACAATAAAATTATCTACAGTTTGCTTCCAGAGCAATATTAGTTGATAACTTAATTAGAGGAAGAAAAAAAGGAATTGCCTAGAATGTACCCAAAGTACCTGATTATAAGATCAGCATGACAAAATAAGCTTAAAAGACCTTTAACCAGATAAATGTAACAAGAAAAAAAAAACTTCCATATGACTGTTGTCAATTTCCATAACTCAATTTTTGTCAACTAAATAGCCATTATGTTTGTGATGTGTGGTTGATTGAAAAGGATGATAATCTACTCATATTTCAGCAGATGATTGGATGCAATAGAGTAGACTAGCTATTTGGAGTCAAACAACCCACATGACAAAATAAGCTAAAAGGATGATTATAAGATCAGCATGACAAAATAAGCTAAAAGACCTTTAACCAGATAAACGAAACAAGAAAAAAACAACTTCCACGTGAAAAATTCTAACCTCATAATCAAACAGCGCTATATAAAACAATATCAAATGCCAAAAAATAACCACCATATTAATGTCAGCCACAGGACTTTACATCCTTAAACTGTGTCATGACTGTAAGTTATTGGAGAATCATACAAGATCTATGAATAATTGTAAGTTGTTCAATTGTGCCAAATATCAAACAAGTAACCGATGTCCCATTATGCATGGGCAATTAATTATAATCAATTAATCATTGTATAAGCTACAAAATGAAATATAAATAAAAATACGTTTTGAAAGCAAGAGAAGACACAAACTCAAGAAGCTTTAAAAAATCTAGTTAAATTAAACATTTAAGGTCCCATTGTAATTCCCAGTTCACTGTAATCCGTAGCCTAATTCTGTTGATCACTCAATCATGCTCTCTCGAGCCAAATCAGCATTGATGTAGATTGGAATGAAAAGAAGCATATAAGAAATGAGAGTCCAACTACAGGATGTTAAGTCTGTTAGCATGTGTTACTAGGTTAGGCAGTTGGTTGGTTAATACTGATTGTTATTATCTAACAAGCTCTACAAATAGACCACCACCATCATGTATCAATTTTTCTGATTGAGAATTTCCTATCTCTTCCAAGCTCTCGAGCTTGCTTGTTCATTTTACCACCTCATCCCTGTTTACTAACAAGTGCCTAAAAATCAGCACAAACCCTGTATTGTTTTCATTGGTTGACTAATAGACTGAAATTGAATGTAGGTTAAACTATAATTGCTACAGGGAGAAGACTAAGTTTTTAAGATTTAACGTAAAATAAAATCTATTTAAGTTTTCAAATACACCTTTACTCTGTATTTTACTCTATATTTGATTAACAGAAAATACGAGGGGAGATGCTGAGAGGAGAGAAATGAGATGCATATAAAATTTTCTCCCATTGTGTTGTGGAGAAAAAACAAGGATGAAAAAAAAAATGATATGGGACTCACGGAAAAGTTTCCTCCCCTCAAATTGAAAGAAAACAAATAGTTTGAGAAGAACTCATCCTTACAAAACCGGCTTGTAAGGTGAGGAGTGCCTCCTCTTTATAAACTCTGATCAAGCTTCCTATCTAACCGATGTGGGACTAAATCCACCCCCTCAAAGACAAGCCAACATAAGGCAACTAGGGGCAGATCACAATTAAGGTGGAATTACCAAACCACCCCCTCACGTTTGGGGCGGGATTTCCAACACCTTACTAATTATTTCTCATCTATGATATAGGCTACATAGATTTTTCTCACATCAAGGTAAAAAAGAACTTCACATCAATTATTCATTTACATTTCTTCTCAAACTATATACTTTATTTTTATTTTTTTTCATTTTCTATCCATCTAAACAATATACAAAATTTGTTCATTTTGTTTCTGCTCATTATCTTCCCGCAGTATAACGAACTTTGGCTAGGTACATTGCATCCCAATAATAACCCATAATCTACATCGGGTCAAATGCAACAAGGAACTTTCTGTGCGCTTCACCACAGACGATAAGAATCGTCAATACAATCTCGAACTAGGATAAATTGAGGTTCATATGACTAATGCAGTAAATCGATCATTAATATTGACGAAATTAGGGTTTTGAAAAACGAAATCAAGTGGGATGTGAAATTGAAGAATGAATTCTAAAAATAAAAAAGTAAAAGAAAGAAAAAGAAAAAGGGATTGAAGGTACCTCTTTGGAATGGTGGAGACATTCGAAGTAATCTTCACGGAGGAGAACACAGTCTTTGGGTTCTCTGCAGGTAGACATGCACTCGCTGAAATCGATCCAGAAATCGTAGCAACGACCTTTGTTACCAGTGATTCCCCAACCTGACGCCATTTCTTCACCTTTACCTTATTCTTCTTATTTCTTTCGCTCAACTCGATCTCACCGAACAACTACTGAGTACCATCTCAACCTTCATCTTCTTACAAAGCCAAATTACCAAACTACCACCACTCTTTTCATTTTTGCAAATATACCTCTCTTTTTTTAGGTTAATACAAATAAACCCTCGGAAAATATTATATTAATTCCTCCATTGGTCGATCTTCAAACTTTTATTTATCATGTTGTCTTTTTTAATAGTATTTTCGTTAAACATTCATTATTTAGTCAAAATAACCTACTATCTAATATAGTTTAATCTTCAAAATAAAACATTAGATTAATTTTGTTTCCAAAGCATTTGAAAATTTATATTTTTAGTGCATACCATCTTAACATTCAAAATAAAAAACAAAATGCGGTAAAAAAAAGTTGCATTATATCTTTTCTTTTCGATTTTAAAGGCCAGGGAAAGACGGATTGGATCAGAGAGGCGATGCCTACTCTACTCGTTACCACTAAACGACGAAGCCAAGAGCGAAAGGAGGGACTTGAACCCTCAACCTCAGCCTTGGCAAGGCTATGCTCTACCATTAAGCTATTTCCGCCAGCTACGGTAGTGGCGAAGCACTACTGAGCAATTAACGTACCACTTGATACGGACGACTTCTGTTTTTCCGCCGGACCACACTCTTAACCTCCGATCGTGAGTATAACAACAAAACTTATATGCACTAAGGCATTGCATAAGGTTTTATTTATATGTTTAAATTTGTACTTCAATATATCAAATATTCATATAACTTTTTATCATCCAAGTTGCACTTACATGATAAAATTATATTATATCACTTAGTCTCTATATCAAATTTTTTTTTTCAAGCAAAATTACGTTGGCCTATTTTTAGGCTCTTTTTTTCAAATTAGTCATTTAAATATTTTCTCTCCTCAATTGTCTTTTAAATTATGTTAAACAATGTTTGCGATCATTTAAGTTTTACCATGTTCTTGAATTATCTATCTATCTACATACCTTTGAATTCTAAACTTGAGCTATTCTTATGCAAGAGTTGTGATGATGTGACATGTGTAAATGAGCTTCAATTCCCCATTCTCTATTGAAATATTTCCACTCTCTTAATAACTACACTCTCTAATTCATAATTATGATACGTGGCACTTCTAAAAAACTTTCTCAAGCTATTAACAATTTCACATCCTCTCTTATTCTATTAATTTTTTATTTTGTAACTACATTTTGGCCAATTGATTAGCCACTACTTATTCTATCTCTTTTAATTCATTATTAGTATAGTAACTCCTCCACTAAATTATTTTAACGTGAGATTTTACTAGGCTGTTATGGTTGATTGAAATTCCTTGGCTTACGAAATTCCAACAAACATAAATTCATAGTGGCATAAATAGTGGCCTGCATATTTCATTATATATAGTGTCTTTTGCAAGATGAATCACACATGTTTGGTGTTCATCTTCTAGGCTTTGTTTCATGTGTTTGAGAATTAAAAATATGTTGTTACAATTGAAAATATATTGTGTACTATGAAAGAGGAATTTTATATTGAGTTGTTGTTAATGTTTTGTTTGGTGTATTTAGCAATTGACAATACATGGTTTGAGTTTACTTTCTCCTTGCTAAAATTAAAAGGAAAAAAAAGTATGCAATTTTGAGGATTTTACTTTAGTGTCTTTCTTTCAATTTCTTAATTTAATTATATCACATGGATGATTTGAACAACTCAAGTTTTTTCAACGCACAGGATAAAAAGTATGCAAGTTTTCTTGCTACTCACATATATCTTTGATATTCATTGATTTATGTAGTAAGATAGAGACTAAGTTAATCTATTATATAGATTGGTCGAATATTTTTCTCTACATCTTTCTCATTTACTTGAGAATTGACGTAACATTTGTTAATATACTATTATATAAATTGGTCAAATATTTTTGCTCTACATTTTTATCATTGACTTGAGAATCGACATAACATTTGTTAGTCTACTTTTCTAGCTTGCTTTCTTATATTTTCTACTGTTTAGTTTGGATATAACTATTTTTCCATGTGAATTAGGAAAAGAAGACTAAATATTGTTGCTTCTATTGTGTTGTTACCGCCCAAAAACTTGTGAAAAATGGCGGCTTATGTAAGTATATGTCTTTAATCATTATATTTGCTTCAATGAAATTAAAAATTATGCCATTTGTACTGAAGATGCTCTCATTTTGCTTCTATTCCACCTCTTATGTTAATACATAGTTTAGTTTTAATCAAAATATTATTTAACTCGACTAACTATTATCATTTTTATTTGAGATGAAAAGGAAAAGAGGTGGCTACACTTTTGCTTGGAGTTTAAATTGGAGATTTTTCGAAGAGACGAAGGATGAAGGTTTCAACAAAGAATGAGGTGATGGAGCTTATCTAAATAGTCGCATCATCACAACTAGTCTAGATAGATGTAGATAAATATAGACTATTATATATTAGAGGAGATGATCAATTTTATTGCTTATCGGCATACTTCTTTACTCTTTTAACCAACTCCGAAGGTAATCATATACATATTTGTTAGTATTGAGGTTTAAATGTACTTTGCGAATTCAGTGTACTCTTTTATTAGTCATCCATCTCATTTTAAAAGGTCTCATGTAAGCTCCAATTAAACAATGGACCGCCATTTGAGTAGATATTAGTTAAAAAAATATTTCAATAGATATGTGTATGTCTACTTTCTCAACTATATCAAATGGTTTTGTTTAGAATGTATATTTCATGAAGAATTTTTTTAAAGGAATCATTAAAAAAATTCATATATTTTATGTTTTTATTATAAACATTTTGTATTCTTTTTATTATTTATACAAATTACGTATTTTTTTAAACATAATGTAAAAAATTATGGTGCAACCAAAGTACCAAACACGGATCTAAGAACAAATAGTCTCTCTAACATATAAGAGAGGGTTGGAATCAATTCTTAGTTCTTATTTCTAAATCTACATTTATAGCACATAAATTCTTGGTTCTTCTTCTAAAATTAGTACATAAATAATGAACTGCCTCATGATAAAAAAAATTATAATATTTATAGTTTGAACTAGCTCATGATGATTTTTTTTTAATAATTTAGTTAGTATTTGTCGCTCCCTCTAATTTTTTGGGCAACATCCGCCACCGAGGATGATTCCTTAAAATTTTGGGTTTTCTTTACTTTTTTGGTCAGACTATTTTTAAATTCCTTTTCATCTTTTTTTTTTTTGTTATAGAGCAATTGCATTTCAACCAAAAATAAGGTAAAATATAATTGCCTTTTAATTCCTTTACATGTCTTTCACAAATGACAAATATATTCTTTAAAAATAAAATAAAATTTACAAACATGCACCTTTTCTTATATAACAAAAGAAAAACATACAAAAATAATCAAATAAAATGCAATTAAGGTTGTACGATAAAAATGTCTATAAACGCCTATTTATTTTCTTACTGTCAATAAACCTTCAACTTTTTAATTTAAACAACCAGTTCTAATTTTAATTTTGTCAAATGATCATTATTTTTTCAGTTCTCAATTTTTTTTTTAAAAATGTTGTTTTAAATCTGTGTGTGTGTCTATATATATATATATACATATATACATAAACCAAAATTGAGTGTACTTAAATGAAAAATTATAAGTGCAAAATTACCATTTTTTAGTCAATTAAATAATTTTTATTATTTAACCGTATTTTAACAAACACGTGCAACGCACTGGTTGAATTCCTAGTTATTAAAGTGCTAAGATAGTAAGATCTAATTCGAGCAGCTTGGCAAAGCTGGCTGTCCAAGTTACTTTGCAAGTGGAGGAGCTTAACGGCAATGATGATGTGGATAAACATTGACTTTCAAGTTTTCAGAGGTTGTATAAATGTGTCTTAATAGATTTAAAGAGTATACAGAAATATAGACCGTCTATAGAGTATTAGAGTTTGATGATAGCTTTTTGAATGGGGACAATTTCTTGCAGCAAGGACCAAATGTCCCTAATGACAAGATACTTTCATTTGCATTGGTTGTTGCTGAAGGGATAATGAGGGATAGCAATGGAAATAGAATGTATCATAAATGATCATTTTGAGAAAAATAAACTTAAAAGATTGATCTAAAATAAATGTCAAACTTAAAAGTTTGAAGACATAATTTATATTGTGTTTGGATCCACGTTTAAAATCCTCCAAACAAACTCGTAACCGTCAAATTTTGAGCTTCCGTGTTTCAAGGTAAAATTGACATTTATAATCTTAATATATATAAATGTAAACATTATGATATGTTTGCCCTAATTAATCCCGCCTTTTTTGGTGGATCTGAGTAATTTTTATGAAAAAAAAGAGTTTGCAAGAAATCGAACCAGGTACCATATGCTTTCACTTTACAACTATAACCGCTATGCCACTTCTACTTTTGTTGAAATATTGTTGCTTCCAAAAATGAAATACATGACTAAAACATTTTTTTAAATCCCCAACCGCCCTAGCGGTTTTCTCTCTCATAGCAGTTATTTTTTATTATTAGTAATACCTTTATTGATAGTAGTTCTTTTTTCCATTTTTTTTGGTGTACGCTTACTAAGTTTTACGAT
>Ga0315915_1006084_pt1 | contig 14859 bp, 15 predicted proteins | sample MpolbnodulesMG_FD_207738 | JGI IMG/M metagenome (GOLD analysis project Ga0315915, IMG submission 207738) | Medicago polymorpha root nodule microbial communities from Los Angeles, California, United States - branched nodules | ecosystem: Host-associated > Plants > Roots > Nodule | place: USA... | reverse complement strand
GAAATCTAACCCCCTTACCTCAATAAGCAATAATCCTAGCAAAAGCTTCAATTAAGCTCCTAGAATCCCTAGCTCCTCTTGGTTCTTCAAGCTTTTCTCTACAACCCTCTTCTCTTCCTCTTGCCCCTTTCTCTTGCCCTTTCTCTCTCTACCTCTTCTCAATTTTTTGTAAAATGATTGTGAACCCCAATTCTCTTAAAGACTAAGGCTTAAATAGTGTCCACACTATTGGGCTTAACCCTTAAAGTCTAATGGGCTCCAAAACCCTTATAAACTAACTCTCAAAATTTTTATTCACTCACGGTTAAAAGTTATCAATAATTACCGGTTCAAAACTAATTACCACTGCCGAATAGTAACTTAGTAAAAATAATGGTTCTCACTTGAAACACTAAAAATAACCCTCACCATGAAATTACTAATTTACCCTTGCTCAGAAATGACCAAAATACCCCTGGGTCTAAAATGACTATAATACCCTTCTAACATCGAAACCCACTAATCTTAACCCAAAATACACACAGAGGCAATTAATCACATATAAGCACATATAAATACACATAAATAAATAATAGAATAAATCTAGCGAAAATCGGGCTATTACATTTTCCATAGAGGAAAATGCTACTTATACTAAGTAACAGCCTACACACACGTTCGAGACATAACTGCTAGTAACTACTACAGACGTATTTGAATTTCAAATAACGCATCTTTGACGAGAAACCGCTACTTAGCTCCTCTTTCGACGCCAATATTGCTTCGACATCTTTTTCGCTCTGTCGAACCATCCTCTCGATCAACACATCTTCTAGACTTTGCTTTGACTGTCGAACTTAAGAATCGAACTCGATTCATTCTCTCTGAAATTCTGGTCAAACTTCATTGACCACATTTATTATAGCCTGTTGAAAATACAGGCTAACAAATTGTCCCCCAAAAAATGTCTTTTTTTTTATATCTTTAGATAGAAGAAGAAAGAGTACATTTTTTGAACTTCACTGAGTGTATTTCTTTGGTCGAAAGGTAGTTAAAACCATCCTTTTAGTGATGTCATCATTCCCCACTTAGTGGGCCACGTTCCAATCCGCGGGAACCAACTTTGCTCCACTTCCTATAACCATCCAGGATGTCTATTGAAAATTTCAAATTAAAAATGTACATGCCTCTCTCATTTCCTTTCTCTAGTTCATTGGAACTTGGCATTTTCCCTCCCCATCATGAGATTCTATCGCTTCTTATTCAGAAGCTTTGGGATTTCGGAAAATGAGAAGTTTCTTTTCTTTTCATAATATGGGGAAAATAAACCCATCAACTTTGAAAACGTTTTACCTTCTCTCTTTCCGTTGAGAAGCTTATCTCCTACATAAACATGTGGCTTTATCTGACAGGTTAACATCAAGAATCAACCGTAGTCGCTTTAACCTCTTAGGGCTATATAAACTGATCTCAACCCTCTTTCACTTTACTCTCACTTCTTTCTTCTCATTCTTCTCGAGAACAAACCCCTTTTTTAGGCTTTTCTCATTTTTGCGTTCTCTTGGGAGAGAGAAAACATAAGGAAGAAAAGAATGGAGCGATTTGGTAATGATGAACTTACCACTATTGCGAAGAAGGTTGCCGAGTTTGGCACCCAATATCTCAGAGATCTCATATTCACCTCAAAAGATTTTGCAAGAATCTGTAAACTACCTGTCATTCTTAGGTCCTTACCCCCAGATTACGTGGATTGGCTCAACAACGATGATGTCACCGAGCATCAGACCAACTTTCTCAACATGATCGAGAGTAGACATGTAGATTACTGCATTCTTCGCGCATTTATCCCTTGCGTCTAACGCCAAGGTTGAGAGTGCACCCTATTTTTTGGCGATGTTGGATGCTTCCGCTGAAGGGGGTGAAAACATCGAAAATGTTATCTCCACCTTTACTAGGCTTTTTAGGGCACAAAAACTTCACGCATCACGATTGCATGTGGTCGGTTGGAGAACTCCTTATTGGATTCGCGCTCATTCCTTTTGTTGGGACCGACCAATGCCTAAATGCCTAATTTTTAGAACTTTCTGTGCTTTGAAAGACACTTGCCAAGGGGATGGGAGATTTTCTGGGTTCTACTTGCCTACACCTGGGGTTGGTTATGAATATTCCTAGAATAGGGTCTGTATTCGTTGTAGGTTTGACAGTGAGTTGCACTTTTTCAAAAGGACGTTTTGTCTTGGCTCCTTCTTTTACAACTTTTAGTCTATCTTTAAGGGATTTTGTAGCATATGTGTCAAATGAATGTTCAAAAGACTTCGAGCTAAAACATGTAATCATTCGACACTTTTGTAAACTGCCCGTTAATTGGCTTTAATTTCTTAATGCCATGTTTTTATTTTCTTCTCGGATTAGCCTAAAGTTATTTCAACTTCTTGTAGTAATGGCTTATACTTTTTCAAGTGTTTTCCATTTATGCGCATGAGTCGATTGTCGTCATTCAACTCTTCGATTTCATATGCATTATTCGAAAAGACTCTTAGGATTTTCCATTGTCCTTCCCAACCAGGTGTCCATTTTCCTAAGGTTTTGTTTCTTTTATCCATAGGCAAGATAACTTTCCAAACCAAGTCATTCATATCAAAAGTTTTTGACTTGACCTTTTTGTTATAAAACTTGGTTATTCTCTCTCTTTTTGCCTCATAAGGACGTCTAATGCTTTTAACCTTTCTTAATCTAAATCAACCAATTCGTCCGAAACCATATTCCAATAATGGTCAACAGGAATTTCATGTTGTCTTTGAATCCTGGTCGATTAAAGACAAATTTCTGCAGGTAACATAGCATCATGTCCAAATGTAAGCCTAAAAGGAGTAGTTTTAGTTGACTCCCTAGGAGAAGTTCTATAAGCCCATAGAGCTTGATCAAGGATTTTGTGCCAACTTTTCGGATTTTCCTTTGTCTTTTTTTTAATTAAAGTGATAAGGTTTTTGTTGGCTGCTTCGACCTGACCATTTGCTTGAGCATAATATGGTGTCGAAGTTAACAATTTGAAACCTGTGTGGTTAGCAAATCGAATCATTTTTTGGCCTGTAAAAACTGATCCTTGATCAGTGGTGATAGTTTCTAGAATTCCAAATCTATGCAAAATATGATTTTGGATGAAACTAATGACCACATTTTGAGTCACTTCCCTTAATGGGATAGGTGAAATAGTGTATTCCAACCATTATGTATTTGTGACCTACTGACGAACCTGGCTTAATTTCACTAATTACGTCGAGAGCCTATCCTCTAAATGGTCAAGGCTTTAAAATCGAATGTAATTCACTAGATGGCACACGTTCGATTCCTGCATGAAGTTGACATTCTTGACAACTTTTTGAAAACTCTGTGCAATCTTTAAACATAGTTGGCCAATACACACCTTGTCGAAACAGAAGCCATTTCATCTTGTGACCTGTCTGATGAGATCTACATGCACCACTATGAGTATCAGAAATTGCTAAGTACGCTTCAGTTTCACTGAGGCATTTGAGTAAAACCCCTTCTGGAGATTTTTTAAACAACTCATTTCCAATAATCACATAGCTTAACGCTCTGTATTTGGTCTTCCACTAGTGTCTCCTATAGGGTTTTGCAAGTAATCAACAATTGGTGTTCGCCAATCATTGTTTGATAAGTTGCCAATGGCAAAAATTTCAGCAAAATTTTCACCATTTGATTCCCTTGCCCCCCCATGTTTTGGCAGTGATAATTTATCTGAATCAGATTCCTTTGAGGGAAGTTTTTCCCTTAATTTTGATAAGTTCTTCGAACTTCATCTTAGTGATTCTCTAATTTCGACATCTTTTGCCCTTAGTTTGCGTAACATCTGGAGTCCTGCTATCAAGGCTTCGTATTCGGCCACATTATTAGAGCAAAGCTTATCAAGTCGAAACTTAAGCTTGGTTGGAATATTCTTAGGTGAGATGATTAGAATTCCAACTCCAGTGCAATTTTTATGGCTGGAACCATCGAAATAGAGCCTCCAAGGTTGAACATCCACAAAATTTAATGATTCCTCAACTACGGAATGATCAACAATGAAATTAGCAATAATTTGACCTTTCACAGACTTTAAAGACTGATAGGTCAATGAATATTATGTGAGTGCCAAAGCCCATTTACCAACTCTGCTGTGTAGTTTTGGCTTCGACATCATATGCTTTATTATATCAAAGTGGGAATACACGTAGACATCAATAAGCTTTATATATTGCTTAAGTTTAATACATGAAAAGTACAAACAAAGGCACAATTTTTCACTTGGATGATACCTTGTTTCAACATCATTCAGAACCCTACTAAGATAATAAATAGCTCTTTCTACGCCGTTTTCATCCTCTTGTGCTAGCATACTTCCTATAGTATTATCTGAAGCAGCTATATACAATTTCATTACTTTATCCCTAAGAGGGGGTAACAAAATAGGAGGGTTCATCAAGTAAGCTTTCATGTCATCGAATGCTTTTTGATGTTCTGGTTCCCATCTGAAAACATCTTCTTTCTTCAGTCTAAGTAGTGGTGAGAAAACTTCGGTTCTGCCACTTAGATTCGAAATAAATCTTCTGAGCAAGTTGATTATTCCCAACAAAGATTGAAGCTCTTTCTTTGTCGAAGGCGGGTTTGTCTCCAAAACTGCCTTTGTTTTGCTTTGATTAATTTCAATGCCTTTTTTGTGCACAACAATACCTAAGAAGTCACCTGCACATACACCAAAAGCACATTTCAATGGATTCATTTTCAATCCAAATTTTCTCATTCTTTCGAATGATCTTTGAAGGTGATCTAAATGATCCTTCTCAGCAAAAGATTTGACAACAATATCATCTATGTAAATTTGCATAAACTTTCCTATAAAATCATGAAACATAGAATTCATTGCTCTTTGATAACAAGCACCAGCATTTTTCAGACCAAAAGACATTACTATCCATTCATAACAACCTAAAGCCCCTGGACACCTAAAAGCAGTCTTAGATACGTCTTCTTCAACAATGTATTTTTGATTATACCCAGAATAACCATCTAGAATGCTTAAATATTCATAACCTACTGCTGAATCAACAAGCATTTCTGCCACTGGCATAGGGCATTCATCTTTTGGAGTAGCTAAATTTAAATCCCTAAAATCTATGCAGACTCTAAGAGTCCCATTTTTCTTAACAACAGAGACAATATTAGCTAACCAAGCGACATACCTTGCAGTTCGGATGAAGCCGCTTTTCAACAATCTCTCGATTTCTTCTTTGATCTTCGGCTGGATTTGTGGCGCAAATCTTCTTGGAGTCTGTTTCACTGGCTTTTTGTCAGGTCGAATTGGTAACTTAAGTTCTACCACATCTTGACTCAAACATGACATCTCGTTGTAGTCCCAAGCGAAACAGTCTTTGTATTTATTCAACAGTTCAATGATTTGAACTTTGAAGTCTTTGTCAATCTTGGTGCTAATGTAAGTTGGTCTTCTTACTGAACTATCACCTAGATCAACTTCTTCCAAATGATCCCGAGCCTTCATTTTCTCGGCTGATCCCATTGGATATTTCTCGTAACCCAAAGGTTCATCATAATAAATATAATCCAACCTTTGGCTTTTGATCGAACTGAATTGAAAATCATCATTGGCATCTTTGATTGATTTTTCTTGTTCGATTTCGGCTTCTAAAGCCGCTTTTTCACTATTTTCGGCTACATAGGCCGTAATCTTGTCGCAAACATTGGGTTCAGTCATCATCAACACTGACATCTTCCCACCTAGATGGTATGACTCCAATCTCAAGATGCCCCCAGGCTAGGGTCCTTGTATACATAGAGGCTCTAGTCCTCATTACGTTATCTTCAACACATTCCTTCTTCCAAATGAAACCATCTTTTGGATGCAATTTCATTGACCAAGGAAAACTGCCATGGTTCTCATAACCAATCGCAGAAATAGGGCATTGCCCAATTCTTGCCAATTTTTTGTCAAAGGTTTTCTTTGTGATGTTTGCAACTTCAGCCACAAAGTAACTTTGGTTTGCTTCAATATTTTCTAGCACACCATTTTCCTTCTAGAGAGAGAGTCTTTGATGCATTGTTGAAGGAACAACTCCAACACCACATATCCTTTCTCTACCAAGTAGTATATTGTAGTTAGCCTTTGACTCAACTACCAAGAACAAAGTTGCCCTTTTCAATATTCCTACCACCAGGTCAACTTCAACAATACCAAAGGAACTTCCCGATTTCCCTTCATAGTTACAGAGAACTACATTATGTGGCTTCAAATCATATTCTGATAAGCCAATCTTTTTCAAAAGAAAGTGTGGCAATAAATTTACTACTGCACCTCCATCTACCAACACCTTGTTTATTCCAACATCATTAATCTTCGCATGGATGAACAAAGGTGTGAGTTGATGTTGCATATGATGATCAGGTCTTTCGAACATAGCCTTGTGGCCTTCAACACAACCATTATCCATCACATAATAACACTTTGGCTTGTGAGCAGTCATTTCTTCAATGAAATCTTCCTCATCTTCTGTAACCTCTGATACAAAGTCATATTCAATCGGAAGCATTGATATGATGAGAATTATATTGAGGCTAGCTTCAGAATTAGTGAAATTCAAAGTTAACTCTTCATCTTTGACAGAAAGACCTTTCTTCACAACCAAAAGGGGAGGAAAGATCCTCTCAGTGGCAAGCTTTCTAAATGTATCGAAAGTAGCTTGTCCTTCGTTGTTTCCTTTGTCAGCATTCTTGTTAGAATTTGTAACATCTTTCAAGGCATCAACCTTTTTCTGACGCTGGAATCTACGCCATTGAGTTTTCATCATGGGATTTCTCCCTTTGTAGTCGAGGCTATTGTTGATACTGTTGTTGATATTGTTGAAACTAGGGCTGATAACCTGGATTTTGAATAGAATTGGCGACGGGCATAACAGCGGCAACAGGGTGATAAACCAGATATTGTTGTTGTGGCTGACTTTTCACCATACTCACTTCTTGATCTTCGTCCTCGGAACTGTCAGTGGGAACACTTTCTTTGACCAAACATCTTTCTTGGACCCCTTCTTCAAGACGCATACCCATGGTCACCATCTCTGCGAAGTTGCGGGGTGCACTTGCAACCATATTCTCATAATAGAACTGATCCAGAGTCTTCAAGAAAATCTTGGTCAACTCTTTCTCTTCCAGAGGTTGACGGATTTGTGCGTCGAAATCTCTCCACCGTTGGGCATATGCTTTGAAGGATTCTTTATCATTCTGGATCATGGCCTGCAGTTCGTCTCTGTCTGGGACCAAGTACAAGTAGTAGTTGTGTTGTTGGACAAAAGCCTCACTCAACTCATTGAAAGTTTTAATATCAGCCTTGTCCAGACCCATATACCACATCAGTGCGGCACCAGTCAAGCTATCTTGGAAATAGTGGATGAGGAGCTCATCATTATCGGCCTCTGCAGACATCTTTCTTACGTACATCACCTAATGAATCTTAGGGCAAGTGTTCCCTTTGTACTTCTCAAAATCAGGGACTTTGAATTTGGGTGGTATCACGACATTGGGTACCAAGCAAACATCATAATCATTTTTCCCAAACAATTCTTTCACACGAAGAGCTTTTAGTTCCAACTGCATTCCATCAAGCTTTTCTTTTAGTTCATCTATCTAGTCGTATGCAACCACACTTTCTGAGTGATAGATGGGTTCATGGTCTTGCTTAACAGTGTGGATCAAAGGAGATGAGTAAGTCATAACAGCTTTAGGGAATAAAGAGCCCGGTTGAGGGATAGGCATTGTCTGTTGCACAAAAGGAGCCTGAACCTTAGAGACATCGGGGCAGAGTACTTCACCATAACCAAAGGGTGTGCTCCAGAGATAACCTTCAAGCATAGCATGTTGAGGACTACTAGAAAACACTGTTGAAATTGGGATACGTGAAACAATTATGGCAATAGGAAGAGATAATGGCTGACTCTGTGCAACCGTCAACAAAGATACTATGTTCCTCAAATTCTCTATTCCGGTCCGGAGGGTTGTCACCTCTTCACGAAGCTTGTGGTTCTCTTGTTCAAGTGAATCCATTCTCTCTTCTTGTTTTGCTCGAGTGTTGTAGATGCGAGTCGACTGATGGACGAGGACGTCAGACTACTTTACTGATGGATTGACCCTTTATGGAGAAGACACAGTGTGAGACTCGGACTAGAAACTATGAATGCAAAATGATTCATGATATGTTTATACCTAATTTTTTTAAGGGCTTATCAAAGTGAATTGTAATCATTGTAGAGGAACATGGTTTTATTTGAAAATTGTAAAGATATTGCAATCGGTTCCTTTTTCAAAAGTAAGAACGAAACCAAGGAAGAAGTTCTTAACAAAAGCTAAAGCTTAGTTAAGATTTTTGAAGTTATATTTCTTGGTGTTACTTCTTACAAGGTCCATTCCTTTGATGTTTACAAGACGACTTGTCTAAGTCCTTCGATATTTGATGGAAAAAATTGTTTATGAATGAATGCATGTATGTATGGTTATGCTAAAAAACATAGAAAACATGGTGAGGTTAAGGGTAAACACGCCATTTGGTGAGGAATATGGTTTCATTTGTACCTGTATCACGGGTTCTGCCAAGTTCCCAAAGTCGACAACCACCTCCGAATTTTATTAGGTTATGGGACTACACCCGGTCCAATAACGTTCGTAGGAGAGTCTCGTTTGAGTGTAGCATCGCATGTCGACTAATACCAAGACAACACTTTTTTAGCCACCGTACTACGTCCTAAAAGGCCAAGATGGCTTAAAGGTAACTCTAAAGGTCCTTAGCTTCGATGGATACTTAAAAGTAATAACGCCTAAACACGACACCACGCGCCGACATATATCACCTTCAAGATCCTCCACTAAGTGTGGTTGTATCACATGTTCCAAAACACGAGACTACTCTCAGAATGTCACTATGATTATACCACCATCCTATCTTATGTTTTCCACAAGTCCGGGTGTAGAACTTATCTCACCACTCACGTAAGAAAGTAAACATACAAGCACATATTTAGAAGTTGTACAAGCAATAATAAAGCACAAATATAAGTAAGAACAAGATAGGCTCAACCCTCTTAGGGGATGGTCCCCAGTGAAGTCGTCATTTCTGTCGCGGTGATTTTTGGATATCAAGCTATTAGATTAGTCTGGAATCTCAATTTAGACTCACCACCGATCTTTTATTTTCCAAGGGGAAGGGGAAAAGTTCGAAAATAACCCTATAAGAGATTAAAGGTTTTGGGGTTGGTTACGTTAAGGGAAGGTGTTAGCACCCTAAATGTCTATGGTATTTTTAATTATCTTGTGCTAAGTTATTGCTTGTTAATAAATGCCTAAAGAAATCTAAGTGTGAAAGAATAAGGAAGGAAGAATATTTATGTTATTTTTATTTGATTTGGAAAGACAAAGTCTTTTGCCTACATACCCGAAGCGGGATCAAAATCATGTAGTTCGGGGTAAATAGCCGAGTGATGGGTTAGATTGATTTTTTAAGAGGATAAGAGGCCGAGAAGGCATAGAAGAATAAAGTATGAGATTGATTGATTTTAATTTGAAAAGAAACCAAGTCTAAGTATGGTTAAAATAGATTAAAATTTGATTGAGGAAAAAAAGAAAGAAGGAATCACTTGGGTTAAAGTCAAAGGTTTGTTAAGAAAAATACTTGAGTTTTTCATATTTGAATGTTTTTGAAGATTTGATTATTTCTAACTAAAAGTGAGCTAATTAAAGTCTAAAAAGTCTAGGCGTAGCAGAATAAAATAAAGCGCGGAGGGTTTTACAAAGGATGTTGGATCCAAAGTAAAAATCTCATTTCCTTGGAATTAACCTTAGAATTACTAGTTGTTTGATTTTAAGGTCCTTAATTTGTCGTTGATTGATTTGGGTCTTGGTTTAGGTCATGACATAATGCGGAATAAATAAATGTGTGTGTCGGGGCAATGTTCTCATTTAGATTTTTACATTGTTCCTAGATACATTCTAATGCCTCAATAATATAAATAAAGTAAAATGACAAAATAATAATGACAAACTAAAATTACAAATGCATGAAATAACTAAATATGCTAAAGAAGCAAAATAAAATAAAAAATATGCATGAGATGATTTAAAGCATTAAGTAAATATGCTAAATGAAAGAAAAATAAAAGAAATAAAAAATGTATGAGATGATTTTAAACGTAAAATAAAAAATAAATATGCTACATAAAATATCAAGTGAAAAAAATAAACAAAAACCAGGAAATAAAAATGCAAGATGGTGGAAATTAAAAAATGCAGTGGGGGTGCAGAACAGTGCTGGGGGTGTAATTAGCAGAAAAGTAGAGAAACCATAAAGGAGGAAGATGGGCTTTAGTAAAAACGAAATGGGCTAGGGTTAACAGGTATGGGTCCAGGGAAAGAAACTGGGCTGTCAGATTTGATCTGAAGGCCCTGAAAGTGAGGGTGTACGCTAGGTACTAAGGACAGGCGCGTACACGATCGAATGGGGGATCAACAGTGGCCGTCAGATCTAAGATCTGACGGATTAGACTTGAGGGTACACGGTAGAGGAAAGGGACAACGTACGTTGGATCACTGGGGGGTATAAATACCCTCAAACACCCAAAAAACTTCAATTCAAAATAACTTTCTCTTTCAACATTTCAAAACCCTTCCCTCTCTCTCACTAAAAAAATGCCACCCCCACACTCATCTTCTTAGGTCAAGCTCCATACTCCGGCGCGGTGACCGGCCATCCTAGGGTGGCGGCGCCGCTGCCGGAGTTACGAAGAAAAAGCTTTTTTCCAAATAAAAAGAATTTCCGTTTCCTCTCCTTCTTTTCTTCTAGGATTTAAAAACAACTTTTATCAAAACCCTCTTAAAAAGTCTAGATCTACGAAAAAGTTAAAGAACTACCTCTGTCCCTTTTATTCTTTCGGTTCTTGTTTCGGATTTCTGCTTTTATTCGAAAAAACAAAAGAGATGTTTGGATCGGCTGTACCAAAAAAAGGTTGTATTGGAATGGATTTTTGAATCAATGGTTTGGTGAAGAACAATGAGGGTTCGGTCAGGTCTAGATTCAAAGAGGAAAGTGATTTTGTAGGTATTTGTGAGTATGAATTCGGATTCACAAGGAAAATGGTTTTGTTCTATTGGTTTTGTGGCCTCTATTCTTACAGTTTTGAAAATTGGATGTTGGTATAATTGTTGTATGATGGAATTGGTGTTCTTGAGGTGGGATTTGTTGAGAGTTTGAGATTGTTGCGTAATGTTGTTTATCATATCGTTTGAGACTCATAAAAAGTTGTTGCTGCTCTTTCCGTTTTTTTTATCTTAGAGATGTTTGATTCTGGAAATAAAATATTTGAGACAAATAAATAAAAATAATAATAAAGACTTAATAAAATAAAAATTAAAAAAAAACGAAATTGAAATAAATAACAAAGAAAATCGAAATTAAATAATATTAAAAATGAGATAAATAAATTAAAACTGAAATAAAACTAAAAAAACTGTCGCCTTCGGAACCAAAATGAGGTATTTTAAAATACTTCTCTGCTGAAATTTCGTCTGAAATGACGAAAAAACCCGGTTTAAAATCCGGAGTAAAAAATGAAAAAACTGGGTCAAAAAATGGGGTATGACAAAGAGAAACATCAAAGACCAACCCCTAATTAGAGCCCTATGTCTAAGATCCCGAAATGCAGTAGACAAGGTAGCATCCAAGCTATCCTCAAGAAATTCACTGAAGCAAAGAAAAGTACTCCTGCACGCCGTCTACCCATCCATACGAATAAGGCAGGCAGTCAACTGAACGACCACTGGGGGTTAGTTCACATCTCATAATTAAACATAGTCAAACATAAGCACTCAAGTATTTCATGCATAAACACATATACATACTCAACATTCCTAGAATACTAACTCCGCATGAATATTTTCTCCTATAAATCATGTTATCACACTTATATCATAGCATAGCAAGCATATTCAATCACTTATCAAGTCATCAACAAAAGTTGATCACTTAACAACATCAATCAATGTAAGAATTTCTTACCTCATTTCCTGTTGAACTTAATTAATAAACCACACCAACTTATCATTTATGAAGCATAAACATACATGCAACTTTACTCATTCTACATAAAGCACATACTTAACCTAATGCATCCCATTTATCTAATTCACATCAATCATATAAATCGCATCAACTCTTACCTAATCAACTCGAAAGTATCACAACTAGAGAAAACATCGAAGTACTTCAAAAAGATTTCGACAGGGGTACGATTGATTGATATTCTTGAAAGGGAAGCAAGTCGAACTCCTTTTGTTCTTTGTTATTTGACCTCTTTGTCATGAATTGGAGAAATGTAAAACTGTAAAGGTTTTTCGAAAGTGGCGAATACCCACAGTTGAAAGAGTAACCAAGGGCCAACAAGATTTAAAGTCTTTTTGTTTGTTCTGGTTCTCATAGTCTGACATCCAGTCCTTATGGAATCATACAAGTTCCCTAAAAGTAATTTGCTAAGACAAAACGAATGACCTTTGTGAAGTTGAATGGCCATGATGAAGGAACTTCTGGGTATTTGAAGGGAGCGGGCACAGTAAACATATTGGCTTAACTAGAAAGCCAGAAAAGCAATATGCTCCGTATCAGAAACTTCGGTGGTATCTTTGTCGGAGTATGTGTTCATGAACGAACCATAAGTGCCTAGGTGGAGTAAATTATGTATCACACTCTCGATCAGGGTCGTATGCCTCACCAGTCGGGGGGAGCCTAGTAATAGCAGTTACGTCTAGCAGAGTGTGGGTCAACATACAACATTTAAGTTGCATGGTATTGGTAGAGCTTTCCCATAAATGCATCACAACCAGTATCAACTTCTCATCATACTCTAAGCCCATCTTAGAGAGTTGAATAAGGTTGGAGATTCCTAATTTTCTCCAAACAGAGGCCTTTAGGGTTTCAACCTTTTCTAACCATTTCAAATAAATTGGAGTGTGGTTGGCTAAAGGAGACGACCTAAAAATCCTTTGGCTCATGAAAGACATATTGAACGAATCATGTGAGAAAACTCTTGGTTTGTGACCTTCGCGGCCAGGAAAGTCGTCCTCGACCTTTTCAGGGTCTAATTTGGAATCTGGGTAGGGCCCTAGGAATGCGTGAACAATACCACGGACAGAGTACGAAATAAGTACCCGGGATTTCCAAATCTTAGTCTTTTCTGCATCCAAGTCAGGTCCGGGGGCGTGGATTTGGTTGTTACTCCTTGGAAAAGTGTCAACGCTAGCTGCGAGAGGGATCTCCTTGCCGCTGAAGTTTTTATCAGTTGAATCGTTAACGGAAGTCATCTTTAGATCAAGATTGACGAAATGGAAGCAAAACAATTCTGACGGATGTTGAGAAGGAGATTTAGGACCTTTTCAAAAGATTATGGAAAGAGAGCGATGTGTTGAGTAAGCAATTTTTCAGAAAGAGAAGGTTTCGAGAAAAGGGTTTTAGGGTGAAGGTAAAGTTTTTATAGAGCCAAAGGAGAGGAAATGGGTAAAAGTACCAATCCATTGAAAGGTCGCCACATGGACGAACCTTTTTATATGAGCTGATACGGTTTGAAGCCGACATCTGTGTTTCGAAGAGGCGAGATGTCCCACTACTTTTCCAACTGCAGAAGTGGTGAGGAAGAATAGCTGAAAAGACCACTCTGGGAAGTCATGATCACCATGACATTATGCTTTGGAATACTTAGAGTTTCTTAAAAATGTCGATTCTCTCTTTTGAATATATTCAGTCGAAAACGACATTTTTGGGGAGCAATTTGTTAGCTGGTAATTTCACCAGACTCATTTAATGTGCTCAACATTAGTTGACTTTTACTCTTGCAGGAATCGAATTCTTTTATTCAACTTAAGGAGTTTCGACGAGATGTTGGACTTATCATGAAATGGTCTAAAAGCCTTAAGGTTCGACAAGACACGAGTCAGCAATTCAAAACCGTCGAAGTTAAGCAACTTCCTTTGAAGCGGAAAGATTCGAATTTCAAAAGAGAAGTGGTTTCCGTAGTGGAGAACGTCGGAAACAAGCGGTTGTCTACATAGAAGGAGTGCTGATCGTGGGATTAGTTTCTTTCCAGTTATTTTTCTATGTATAAATAAGAGTTTTCCATATGAAAAACGATTCGCAAATCACCTATAAAAAATTCTAAAACCCTCGAAGTACCGGTGCGAGAGAAAAGAGTCATAAATAATGTATGTAATGGATTTGTTGAACACCCTTTATTTTTAATGCATTGTATTTTAACATTCGTTTAAGTTTCTGCAATTTAAACTTAATTCCTTTACTTTGCTTTTAAAACACTTTTTCTTTCGAAAGACGCCACATGGTCTCGTTGTAACGCCCTATTTTCTTATTTAATTATTTTTGGTTGAATTTAGAGTCTCTTATATGATTTATGTTGCATTATGTTGATTTATGTTGATAAGTGATGTGTTGTGTGTATTAATATTTTATTATATGGCTTTATATTATTATTTAGTAGAATATGCTGGAAATTAGAATAAATAGACTTGGAGGGGCTGGTTTGGAATTAATTAGAAATACGTGGATTTAGTTAGAAAATATGTTGAGGGTGTGAGATATAAAAGCTAAGAGCCAGACACAAATTAGGTTTACAAGCTTTTGGAGAAAAAGAGGAGAACCAAGGGAAGAGGAGAGCCAAGAGAAGAGAGAACCTGTAGAGTCTTGCAATCACCAATCTAAGGTAAGGGTGGGACTAATATTCTCTAATCTTAGGCTATATAATTCTGAAATTGAATTTAGCATGTAGTTTT
>Ga0315915_1006083_pt1 | contig 14861 bp, 10 predicted proteins | sample MpolbnodulesMG_FD_207738 | JGI IMG/M metagenome (GOLD analysis project Ga0315915, IMG submission 207738) | Medicago polymorpha root nodule microbial communities from Los Angeles, California, United States - branched nodules | ecosystem: Host-associated > Plants > Roots > Nodule | place: USA... | reverse complement strand
CAGCAGTCCTCCATCGTGTCACGATTCAACCAATCGCGCCACGATTGTCTCTGATCCAACCGTTGTGAATAGTCCCTTTCAGGTAACCTTAGTGAGGAAGTTGTTTAATCATGTCACGATTTCCCACATCGTGTCACGATTTCCCATCTCAAAATTCCAAACTCTCTGCCTATCCAATCGCGTCACGGTACTAGCAATCGTGCCGCGATTTCAGGGATTCCTGAATTCTCAATTTGAAGCCAATATACAACAAATATAATTTTCCTTTGTTTGTTTGTCTGTATCTTATATAATAGCAATCTTGATTGGGTTTTTCATCTTCAATTCATCTAAACTTTTTTTGTGAATATGTTTTTTTTTTTAAAAACTTGGTATCTGATTCAAAAAATTGATTCATTTGAAGGGACCAATCCACCGTCCACATGCAGGGCCCATGCATTTTTTTGTGCATATTTTAATGTTTCTTTACTTTCTTTTTTTTAATTATTATTTGTGCATTGTTAAGGACTTTGTTACTTATACAAAATGTGATTTTGATAGAGAAAAATGGAAAATGTACTTAACAGTGTGTTCTATTAGATTTCTGCTCTTCTCCCAACAAGTTTCGCTCACACCTAACCAAACTGACCAAAATACCCCTGCGCTAGTTAACTAACGTAAGTGTAAAATTAACTTGATTTAAAATTACGCTTTTTTTTACCCATGCGTGACTTAACTCACACTAGTATATTTTAGCATATATATATGCATATTCTCTTTTTCATAACAAGCGCAAGAACACGAGAAAAGGGTGATTTCAGAAACAGGCAGTCCACGAGTTGTGAATCCTAAAGCTAAGGCATCAAAGATTGATACAAGCAAATGTAACCCTATGACCAGCTAATTGACAATTTCAGTCCCATAAGGAAATTAGGCACATCCAAAATTCCATGTGTCAACTATGCTGTTCACGTTATTCCACTCATAATCCATGAGGGGATTGGAAGCGGCCCCAACCCATCCCCTTCGAGAAAAAAAATCATGCTTATATCCTGAATTTGGCAAGAAAAAATCATGCTTATCATGTTTTATGTTAAAATATACTGGCGTGAGTTAACTCACGCGGGATATAACACTTGCGTGAGTTAACTCATGCGGCGTGACTTAAGTCACGCATGTGTAAAAACTAAGTTCCGTTTTTTTGCACTTGCGTTAGTTAACTTGCGCATGATATTTTGGTCATTTTGGCTGGATGGGAGCGAAACTTGCTGGGGAAGAGCAGAAATCGTTATATTATGCTTGGTCACTTAATTTTAAAGGGTTATAATTCGTCGATTATCTTCTATAAGAAAAAACTATTAGTGGTTGTATATGATTGAAAGTACTAAAAAAAACTAAAAAATGTAGAATTTATAAATTATGCATATACAAAAAATATAAATTATTGAAAAAATTTCATCACAAATCAACTAATTCCTGATGGTAATTATTCAATATTAAATATAAAATTGCAAAATCATTTGATCATTATTTAATAATAGTTTTATAAACTGATTATCATTTATAAAATTCACTTTCCAGAGGTCATTGGTTGCTAAATGGTTTTAAACTTAATGGTCTTGGATGACCATTCCATTTTTGTCCAAGTTTCTTCCATTTTTGTTTGTGAGTTTCGGTAATATTCTCATTCATAGGTCCGAGATCAAATCTACAATTGGATTCAAAAAAGCGTAGGCTTCGGGTAATTTTGCCAAGAAAAAACTATTATATGAGTGGTTGCGATTTTTAATTTTTAATGGGAGAATTAGGTCTATAAATAACCTTTTGTATAGAGTTTGTTTGCATCCCTTCATTCGATAAATTGATTACCTAGGTAGTAAGAGCTTGGAAGAACAAAACAATCGCAAACCTAGATGAATGGTTGTAGGTAAACAATGGTTACTATTATCCGTATTTGTTTATTGATTTTGGTTGCTCTTTTGTTGTTAAAAAACACTAATTATATTCAATTATACTTATCAAAGTTATTATTTTCTTATTTTTTTATAAATAAAATAAAATGAATTATTCGCAAACCTATATTGAAGGTGGATTGTGTGTTATTAAAGGGATTATAATTTCAAAAGGGGAAGAGGGGTTGAATTATTTGCTGGTGTATGAAGTAAGGAGAAAGAGAGAGTGGTGTTTATGTTTAGGCCCAATGGTCAACCTAGAAATCACATAAAACAAATTTAAAAAGAAAAAAATAATAAAAAATAGAAAGAAATTCTAATTAAAATAAAAGGATTTTTTTTTATAATAAATAATAGGGAATCGTATTTTCATGGAACCGGTGTTCTATTTGTAAAGTTTAGTGCATTTTTTTTTTTTAAGGATTTTAGTGCATTTCATGAATTTCCTTAGTGAAGAGTTTCTATTTATTTTTTGGTTCGTTGTCGTGTATTTTGTTTTGCTATGAGATTTGCGTTTGTGTGTATGAGTAAGGTGACTTTATTTAAGATTAGTTAATACTCATTACTTTGATGTTAGTGTAAATTTAGATTACATATTAAGTATTAAGGTAAGTGTAATTTAAGTTTACTTAACACTATTAATCACTATGAGATGTTATTTTAAATCCAATCTACATATGTACAACTTGTAGCGTGGATACGCTTGAACTAGCTTATACATGTACACACGTAAACTTTGTTTACTTAATTTATATAAACCCAGTTTACATAAATTACGTAAACTGAGTTTACATAGTTAAAAAAACTATTATCTTTCCATCAATTTCTCTTTTTTTTGTCTTATATTTCAGTCAATTTTACATTTTATTCCTCTCCAGTAAATGGACCTTGAAGAAGAAAGTGGTAACATAATCAACAATGAAATCGAAGCAGAAAATGTTGGCGCAGTTAGCAACAAAGTGAAACTTGAAAACCCACAGTTAGTAGATTCTACGCGAGCCAAAAAAGATGAAGGAGACAAAGGCGTTCAAAAAGGAATTGATGCGTTGTTTATGACTCTGAGAGGGTTTGAGAGATGAATATGTGATTTAGGGATGATGATTATGTGAACTGGTTTCTATGGTTTGAGCGATTGAGCAAGAGTGCGCCCAAAAGGTTTGAATTTAAATGAAATTTTTATTTCAATTAAAGGGTATATTGGTCATTTCAAAACGTAAGTTAAGTATTTTTGGAGTGTGAGAAGTATTTGTCTTTGGTAAAAATTATTGAGATTCAATCTCTAATTCAATTTCATCATTGATCGATTATTTTCAACTTCTAAACCGGCCACTAGACAATGCGTTACACATGTTAGTATAAGTATTTGTGTCACACGTAAAGATGTGTATTAGCATGCGAACAATCTTTCTCTCCACCTCTTTATATATATAGGGTTTTGCTAGAAGACACATTTTATGAAGGTGTCTTTTAGCAAGTTATTCTATGAACATTTGTTAAAAGACACCAACTAATTTTTATGAAGGTGTCTTTTAACAGAGTTATAACTAAAAAGTGGAAAACACACATTGAGGTGTGAGTTGCTAAAAGACACCTTCATGGGTGGCTTCTAACAAACCCATATATATATATATATATATATATATATATGGGGTTTGGTACAATAGACCCACCTTATTTTATGAAGTTCTATTTAGCAAGCAACACCTTTTCATTTGGACCAGAAAACCCAACCTTCACTTTTTTGAAGTCATCAAAACTCAGGGGTACAATTGTAATTGTCACTGTACCATTAATGTTTTTTATTTCCAATTTTTTTCACTCTCTCTCCCGCGATTCCCTTTTCCAGTATTCTTCCATTTTGTTTCAATTTCAATTTACCAATAGAGATGAAAGAAACTTCCATGAAAATTTTTGTTGAGAAATTGAATCATAATCTTTTGTGATCTTAAATTTATTATACACCACCATGGTAAATTTACTTTTTCAATTAACACAAAAACAAGATAATGATAAAAGGTAGCTTTTGTCCTCACTGTTGCTTCAAGCTTCTTCGTGAATGGGGACCTTTGTTCTTCATTCATTCTTCAACAACAATAACCACCGTTGGAACCCATCACTGATTATATTTCCTCGGACAACTTTAAACCCAGGTGGAAAAATGAAGTTCAGATTGAAATAAGAACAAAAAGTAACTTTTGATTTCTTCCTTATTGTTTCCTTTGAAGTATTTTACTTTTGATTTGGTGTTCAAAATTGCAGAGTTTGAACAAAAGAATTGGATTAAAAAAATGTGATCATGGAGAAAGACTGGAAAAAGGGAATCGCAAGAGAGAGAGTGAAAGACAGAGTAGAAGAAAAAATATTGGAAATAAAAAACATTAATGGTACAGTGATAATTACACTTGTACCCCTGAGTTTTGATGACTTCAAAAAAGAAAAGGTTGGGTTTTTTGGTCCAAATGAAAAGGTGTTGCTTGCTAAAATGGACCTTCATAAAATAAGGTGGGTCTATTGTAGCAAATCCATGTATATATAAACAAAAGAGTACATTTTAGATTCAATCAACACCTAATGTATTTGATTTACATGTAGACCAAATACATTATGTATTAAATGAACTTAATTTTTTTTATTTTTTATTTTTATAAATGTCATACAATTCAATTAAATTTAATTTTTCAAAGACAAATCACCACACAAAATTATCACATTCACAACATGGTAGATTTTCGTTCAATAAAGTTCCATGAAATTTGAAGGATTAATCTTCAGAGCTGCATGCGGATGATACATTGTTTATATCTTATATCCAAATCGACGTAATTAAATTGAAGTAGAACTTTAAGCCTCAATTTTCTGGGACACAAACTCAAATTAATTATAAATGTATTGACAACTTAATTGATCAAGACTAAAACCTCGTGTATCCATCTTGACCCCATGTTCAAACTTTTGACTAAAAAAAACTTGACTTTTATTTTTCACAAAGCTTATTTGTTTTAAAAGGCATTACTGTAAATGCAATTTGCTTTAGTCTCTAAATATGTTAAATCATTATTGGTCAAAATACTAAATCCCTAATATAGAAAAGGTGTACCAATAGAGATTAGAGATTATGAAACACATCAGAAGTAGGTTTTCTCACATCACATCACTATGTGGAGGTCATTTGTTCTATTCCATTAAAATGGTTTTGTGTTGTTCATTATCAACAATTGTGTGTTGCGATCAACACTTGAATCAGTTGCCAAAGTTGAATTAATATGGTACTTTTAAATAACAATAAGTACCCTGATCTCTTTGTAAAAAAACTTTTAAATAACAATAAGTTCTCTAATCTCCTTTGTAAAAAAAAGTAGTCCGATCTCTTTGCAATCAATTTTTTTTTTTAAAGTTGTTTACTGACGAGGATTTCACACACTAAAGTGAAAAAGTGAAAATTATGAAACTTAAACTTCATTCTTTATCAACTGAACTATGATCACGAAAATGATATCCTTGCAACTTACTCACATTTCCATAAACTACTCCCCGGAGGATCGCTTCTTTTGAATATAAAGAAACTTACTAAATCATCTTTTACAAGAATCATTATTATGTCTAAATTTTGGAGAGTTCATTAAGCTCTTCATTATACTTTGAATATAGTATTAAGAAACTTTGGTTGGAGATTAATTCTCAAATTATCATCACGTTGATTCACTATATAGTTCAGTTTCACCATCCTAGGCCAGATAGATTTATAATGAGGAATAGCAACTTACTAGTTAAATACTAAATCTGAATAAATTAAGTCGTGGATATATAGACTATTTTGACTACATAATTCTTTAGAATCTGATATTCATGTGTATATAGGGAAAGAAATTAAGTCGTGGATATATTAGCTATTTTGGCTAATTCTTTAGAAATTGAGATTCACTTTACCTTCACATTTCCTTAAAAAAAAAAAAAAAACTATTAAACCTCCTCTGACAAAAAAAAATCAACACACAATCTCATCATTATTTTTTCCTTAATATTTTTCATGAATAATTATTTTTTCTTTATATCTTTTAATTTTAGTTGATATCGTCATCGTAAAATGATAAATACAGCGGAAGGATGCATCATAAAGCATAGTGAAAGTTTTTTTTTATTAACTGTCAAACATTGACTATCCTGTGTTTTCCATCATATTCGGAAGTGCAATTTCCTCTAAACTGTAACACATGTCAACTTTGTCATGAATTCGCGAAGTTTTGCTACGCTAAATATAACATTCCACTTTAGTATAAACACGCGTAAAACTTAAATTGAAAAACTGATTTTCAATTACCTAAACCAACAAATACCTTTTTTGTTAGATAGACTAAATTACAAAAATCGTGAAAAACTTACACACACAAGTATATCATTAGGACTTGAACCCAATTCAACGTCCAACCTAATAATTTTGATATTTTTTCAGTTGAACTATGATTTGCGGACAAACATTTAATAAATATCTAAAAACGGGTTTTAATATTTTCATTTGATGAATAAACTTACCATTTTACTTTTTCACTTCAACCAAAAGGGTAAAAAATCTTGGATACCTAATTCCCTTAAAAGTTGAAACAACCAACAAGAATCAATGACCACTTGAAGTAGAAGAATTGATGAGATAAGGTCACAAATATTTTACTACTATAACTTCATTTTTGTCCTTAACCTTTTCAAGAGTTACCGCACATTTTTGTCTGTTTGGCGTTTGTTAACATTTTGCAACTGTCTCAAACACACTCTCACAAACAAAACATCACTATTCACTTCACATCACTCTTCTCTCACAAACCCTAATATTGCTCCATCTATTGCTGCCACACTCAACCTTTCTCTCTCTTCCATCAAAAAGAACCCTTTTTGCCACATACCCACATGATATTTTTCACTGATTCATCTCTTGATTCTTGTTTTCAACATCATTGATACCAAGAAGCAAGCAAAGGTTCAATCTTTTTCTTATATTTTCATTATTTAAGTCAATATCTTAATACCCTTTTGGTTTTTTCGACTGATTCAACTCTTGATTCTTGTTTTCAGCATCATTGTTACCAAGAAGATTGTAAAGTTTCAATCTTTTTGTTATTTGAAGAATACCCATTTGGTATTTTTGGTTTAGAATCTTTGTTTAATTTGTCATTTGAGGTTTAGGCTTAAGAGGGTTTAGGAAAACATTGATTATTTTTGGATTGGTGAGAGAAAATCAATTATGGTGATTGCTGATAATGAGGTTGTTGAGGATCAGAAGGAGATGAATGCTCCCAAGTCTCCATGGAAGAGACCTAGTGTTGATGGGAAAAGTGTTGATGTTCCTGTGTTGGTTGTTGGAACCAAGTCTTGGCCAGCTCTTTCTGATGCTCAGACTCCAAAACCTAAGAATCATATTGAAAATGTTTCTGCCAAGGGTGATGATGTAGCAGTTTCTGTGCCTAGTGTTGGTCAGGTTGCTCCTAGAGCTCCTTCTGTTCAGGTTCGTCTGTTCGTCATTATAATTTGACAGCATTGTTGTTTGAGAATGAAATGTAAAAGATCATGTTAGTGTAATTTGATTTTGATGGAGTTTTTTTTTTGTTTCGTTAAGATAACATGTTTTGTATTGATCTATTTTTCATGATTTTAGTCATAATATTGCAAGCATAAGAATTGTGACTATTGATTAACAATTAAGTTATGACGTGTCGGTATTAAACAACGGGTCAACGAGTAAAAGATATTGGAGAATCGACGAATTTATTTAGGTCATATTGTTTTTTTCCTTCCATGGAAATAAAAGTTGCATTCAACAATATTCTTAACTCTGGATTTGACTATTTTTTCTTGTTTGTCTGATTTTCCGTGTATGGATCTGCGATTAAACAGAAGTCAAACGGTTCTGGAAACTTCAATCCGATGAATAAGATGCCAACACCGCGCTATCAAAAGCCAGGCCCCAAGCGCAACAGTAACACAAATGGTGCGCCTCACTTTCCTGTCGCGACGATGCCTTATCATCAGCAGCCGCCTGTTGCTCCGTATTTTCATCCTATGGCACCTCCGCCTCACATTGCCATTCCTGCATATGCCTTCCCGCCTGGTTCAGGACCTTATCCCAATGGTGAGAATCCTCTAGTGAAGCCTGTATCCCCAGCGGCAGCAGGACAAGGTTTTACTCCACCTGCTCATGCTGTTGATGCCAAACATGTTCAGCCTCCGGTGCAAGGAGATCCGAATGCTTATGCTGTCAATTATCCAAATGGAAGGCCAAATATCCAAGAACAAGGTGACCATGGGAATCATGGTTGGCATCATCAAAGACCTTTTCCTGCCAGGGCAAACATACCTATGCAACATGGTATGGGCCCAAGGCCCTTTATAAGACCTCCGTTTTACGGTCCACCTCCAGGGTACATGGTTGGCCCAAGCTTCCCAGGTCAAATTTCCAATTAAAAATCTTCTATATATGCACATGTTCATGTAATTAACCACTTATTCATTTGTCAACTTGAATACGGTCCACATATTTTTTACGGCTATTTTTTAGTTCTCCATTGCTCAGTTCTTTAATCCAATTTTTTTTTTATCTTCGATAGGACATGCACCAATATGGTGTGTCCCGATGCCACCTCCTGGCTCCATCAGAGGTCCCCCTCCACGGCACTTTGCTCCATATCCTCCTGTTAACTCAGCACCTCAATCACCGACTCCAGAAACTCAATCCTTGAGGGCTAGCATTCTCAAACAGATTGAGTATTATTTCAGGTAAGTAATTTATTTGTCGACAATGTCTTCTCTACCTTTATGGACGTTGATTTTTTAGCTACGAGTAACTATCTGACCTAAATACCTGACATGATAAAATATTTCTTGTCTATCTTCATCTCACATCTACTCATCTATATTGTGAGTATGATGTTTCCATTGATGTCAAACTGCTGACTTCTGAGCCTTCTCTTGGCAGTGATGAAAATCTGCACAATGACCGTTATCTTATTGGCTTGATGGATGACCAAGGATGGGTTCCTATATCCACTGTTGCTGATTTTAAAAGGGTATGTCTAAAACATATTGTCTCCCGATTGCCTGATAATTTTACATCTGTATGCTATCTATTGGCGAGTTTTGTAATCCGTGTTGTTCCAGACTTACCATTTCCTTGTATTATGATGTGAATTGTCTTGTTGTAGGTCAAGAGAATGAGCACCGACATACCTTTCATCGTTGACGTGCTTCAGAGTTCTGATAACGTGGAAGTGCAGGTTATATTCTGTCTTATTTTACTTTTCTAAGTCTGGTTTGTAAGCATGTCTGTGGAATAGACAGGGTTAAGCTTCTCAGATTTTGATATGGCTCTCTGTTATTAATAGTCCCTGAAAGTAGTGCTATGATGACATTGCATGTGGCCACTATCTAGGATCCTTGCAAAAGAATGGGGGAATTGTGTGTTCCAGATTTTAGGGCCTGCAGATGTAGTGATTACAACAACAATAGGGATTAGAGGGTGCAGTTACTGTTTTATTAGAAGGAGAAGATTGAATGAGGACAAGGTGGCTGATTGGAGAGGCTGAGACGAGGCTAGGATTCTCTGTTTTTGGGCTTAGGAGTTGGGTATTGGGCCGTAGGGCCATTCTGCATCCATTTTTTTTTTTCCACAAGTTCTCTTAGACTTCAGTCTTAAATGAACACCACAACCATTATATCTTTACGCCATTTCTATATATGATGTCACAGTGTGACTCGGGCTTTTGTCCAATACACCCCTTCAATCCCAGAGCTATTGAGCCCCTGGGTGTGGACAATACGTATGGCCCAACAATGGATTTATAATTATCAGTTGCTATGAATTACTATCCTAGATTAATAACTGTGACATGGTTGCATTAAAAAAGGGGACACACACACTTATTTGTATACAGAGTAACACCTTCATACTTCTGGATCCAACTTTTAGTTAGTTTTGTTTTCAAAGTTTGGTTCATTTTCAAAGTTCCCACTGTATTTTTTCTTCCAGGATGACAAGATAAGGAAACGCAACAACTGGTCAAAATGGATTCAAACATCCTCAGGAAACTCAGGATCATCAGTGGCTCAGATTCAACAGGACCAACATGTAGAGGCTACTGCCGATTCATTTCAGAACAGTGATACTGTTGTAGATAAGACAAAGGAGTCTTCTGAAGCAACTCTTAACGACGCTGCTCATGATTCAACTTCAACAGAGAAGAATCAGTCAAACAAAGACACCTTTGAAGTTTCCGATATGAATCAGAAACGAGATACCAACAGTCATCCATCCAAAAATATATCACATGCAGTAATGAATGAAAATGCCACAACTCATATTAATTTCTACTGCCGCCCACAAGAAACTAAAACCAAAATAGTTGATTACAATGAGACTGGAAACATGGATGTTTCGGCTGATGATTTTGGCAATACATTTATGCTTGATGAAGAGATAGAGCTTGAGCAGAAAATGCCAAAGAAGACTGAGCTTTCTTCTACTGGAAGGTACTTAATAGTTCTTAGTTCTGACTTATATAGTTCATGTTGTATAGGTCTAAAACAAGACATGTTTCTGTCAAAATCTTCAAATGGATTTCTGTTTGAGATAAGTTATTGTCTTGTTGTTTACAATACGTGGTGCTATTTAATGTCAAGTAAGTGTTGTTGACGAAATGGTATACTTAAATAGTTGTTACCTTAGGGGGATCGGGAGAGGAAACGTTTATGCAAAGATGAATGCTAACAATGTTAACTTATTATCTTCGAAATGTTCAAATACCTTTTTTACATTTGGACATCCATGTCCACTACATGATGATATTAGGTTTTTTCATGCCATTATCATTAAGCACGTGTTCACATTTGTTTGAACATTCATCTGATGGAATTTGTTGCCTTAAAGGATTGATGATGAAGATGATGAGATGGCCGTCATTGAGCAGGATGTTCAGAGACTTGTAATTGTTACTCAGGTATTGCTGTTTATAACCTTTGTTCTTATGTTTAATTTTTCCTCGAAAACAAGTTTTTAGTTTACATCGTCATACTGGTCAAACAGTTGCATTGACACGACATTGGCACGTAAACACCAATAATAGTTTGAAAAAAATTAAGTGTTTAGATGCAATCAAATGTGCCAGTGTCGGACATCCGATGCGTCTTCAATCTGAAGTGTCGGGGTACATTGAATATAATTTATATTGCTCCGTCTACTATTAAATATTAATCATATCTATAAGGCAATTTGATGTCTATTTTGTGAGTTGTACAAAAACCGAGTCATTTAACCATAATAACTACATGGATTCCATATATTTTTATTTAATTTTTTATTTATTTCAATGTACAGAATGGTGACCCTAAAAAGGACACCAGTGGCAGTAAAGAATCGAAACCCATTTCCAATGAGCTTGCTTCTGCGATAAATGATGGACTTTATTTTTATGAACAGGTTGAGACACTACCCTTCTCTTACTTTTCACTATCTATTTATGATGGATTATACTGTATATCATCATTTTCTTTTATTTAATTTTTTGTTACGCGACCCAACTTTTAACAGGAACTAAGACATAGTAGGCGGTCTAATCGTAGAAAGAGCAACTCTAACAACTCCGATCGAAGCCTGAAATCTCAAAGCCCTACTTCAGGAGCATCAAATATAAAGACAGGCGAGAATGCTGTTGGAAGTCTTGATGAGTCTGGAAGCAATAATCCTAGAAGGAAACAAAAAGGTTTCCACAATCACAAGCAACAGTCTTCCCTTAAGCAGCGGTTTTTCTCAAACAATTTTAGAAATCATGGAACCGGTCGTAACTCTCATGGAGTTATATCCGAAAGCCCACCTAGTAATTCAGTTGGTTTTTTCTTTTCTTCGACACCTCCTGAAAATCAAAGGTCAGTTCAGAGTAATTGTTCTTATTGCTTAGGACTATTATGATATTGGTTTGCTTCCTTTTTTTTTTCTTCTACATTTTTTCCTTTACATGAAGTAATTATTTGTTCACAGAACATGTCATGCTTATATATATAAATGAAAATAACTTTAGGATTTTTTACAGCTTTTAAATGAGAAGCTGTTTTGAGTAACTTCTCTTGAAAATCACTTTTGATAGACTTTTTTTTGGAAAGTTATATTCATTATGGTAAACAGACACAATTACCTATGCTTTTCTTAAAAATCTCAAAAATAATCTCAAATTTATTGAAGGCAGAATCACTTTGTTTTTAATTGGTAACAAACGAGTGATGATAAGTTGATCATTTTGTTTTGTTACTGGAAAACTAGTTTTGATAATTATCTTAATTTTGCAGTCTCATGCTTTCGAAATTGGGTAGTTCACCCCATGGAGGTGTTTCTGGAAGTAGTCCACCTGTAGGTTCAATGCCAAAGTCTTTTCCACCTTTTCAGCATCCAAGTCACCAGCTTTTAGAAGAAAATGGTTTCAAACAGCAGAAGTAAGTGATAATGCTTCCTTACTGTATGAGCACTAGCGGGATATAGGATATGTTACATTTTCAAATTTCCTCATGTAATTATTTTCCTTTCAGGTATCTGAAATATCATAAAAAATGCTTGAATGATAGAAAGAAACTTGGAATTGGCTGTAGTGAGGTGAACTTTATTTCATAATAATTGTCAATAAAGGATATTATTATTTTTGAAGGTTGAAAGCTAAATCACATAAAATTAAAGTTGTGTCCACTTTGGTAGTACACGTATCAAACTCATTCTCCAATTACTAATGTGTCTCTGTTCCAGTTACTTGTATTCTTCATTTTTATAGTATATTCTTTTGTCTTAACCCTCTGGTTCTCAGGGGAGGGGGACCCTTATAAGGTCTGGACAAGGAATATTTTTTCTTTGAGCATATGCATTTCAATATTGTTTGCAAATTTAGAATTATATTTTTGCAAATTTTCTTTTCTTTTGATCATACACTTGCTTATTCCAGTATCCGCGCCTCCTTTTGTGTATGTATATGTAGGAAATGAATACATTATACCGGTTCTGGTGCTATTTTCTTCGAGACATGTTTGTTCCTTCTATGTATGATGAATTTAAGAAATTAGCAATGGAAGATGCAGCTGCTAATTATTATTATGGCATGGAGTGCCTTTTCAGGTTCTACAGGTAACAGTTTTAAATTTTGGTCTTCTCGTGTGCTTGAGAAGTTAGAATCTTCATTTAGGTTTTCATCTTCTGGTAAACACTAATATCAAGGATTATTTTTTTTATTTTTTATATATTCATCTATTGTTTATCTGTTAGAAGCTGATTAAATTGCTTCTTGGTTGTATATTTTCCTCCTCTTGAAACATTGATGCATCCAATTCATCTGTTTTTTCGAATAATTTCTTGTTCAGTTATGGTTTGGAGAAGGAATTCAGAGATGATTTGTACAAGGATTTCGAACAGCTTACGCTGGATTACTATCATAAAGGCAACCTGTATGGCCTGGAAAAATATTGGTAAAACCGATTTACTCTCGTCTCTCTTTTTGGCCCTTCACTTCTCACTATCATCACTCTTGGGACTCATGCTTTGTTCATATTCATGGGATTGACAGGGCGTTTCACCACTATCGCAAGACGCGCAACCAAAAAGAACCGTTGAAGAAACATCCTGAACTGGATAGGTTGCTCAACGAAGAATATCGAAGTTTGGAGGATTTCCGTGCAAAAGAAAAGAACGCGGTGAAAGCTGCGAAAGATGACACAAATAAGGTTGAGTGATATGCCTAAAATAGTAAATACATGTGGCACACAAGTTTTGATGGCATCCACAATTTTGAAAGGAAATTCACCCTAACAACATTGACATTATGAGTTTGCGTAGCGGCATGCTTTTTTTGGTTTGAATGAATGGGAAAAAAAAGGAAAGATCCTTTTGTTTGTTCTATATAGATTGAGATTGGTTGGTGATTACCAGGTCTTTTCAAAGTTTCTTTGATGGATCATTCTATATGGTATACACTTTGATCCTTTTCTATGGATCTTGTTGTAGACTTGGGGAGACACAATTTTCTTGTCTCCAAATGTTGTGTACATAAGATGATAGACTTAGAAGTTGTTGTCAACATTACAAACATAGGAAGAAGAGGATCTTTGTCTTTTAATTTTGATGGTGGTGAAAATGAGGGAAAAGGGTTGTACTTTTATACTATACCTTTGTCAAATTTGAACAATAAGAGTGTTGATCTTCTTATTGTAACCTAAAGTGCTCTCAGTCATTTCATATGTAATTATTATTATTGTCACACCAAAATGCCATGGCTCAACAGCTATTGGCATTTTGTCTCTTGATTGGATGTGATTGAACATCTTATCAACATCATCTCAAAGGCAACATGAGTTGGGATGATCTCTATTTCTGAGAAAAATAGAGCTTCATTTTGTGAAGAAGACACAAAGTAGGTTATCATTTTTTTCGTGAAGGCATTTTTTTTTTGAATTACAAATGTTTCATCGTTTAACTTTTGATAATTTGTTTCAAACATCTGAGTTGTTTTCTCTCCTAATGAAGTCTTCTTTTCTTTTGCGAAATTGAGAAACAAGGGTTTTCTCTCAGGGATTTATGTTGCTGGAAACGAAGTATGCATATGATCGTTTTAAAAATAAAAGGGAAAAAGGATAAGATGAAATGTCATATTTGGATGTTGTTTTTTGAAAATTTAAAATTCGTTTGAGTATGGTCTTTTATAATTGTTTATTTTTTGAAAATCGTTTGTAGATAAAATTTGCAATCAATTTTACATAGATATCTAAATGTATAACCCAGTAAAACACAATAAATTATTTTTTTCATCTCGTTTATTAAAGGGTGGGGATGTATTCACGTATACTTCTTAGGTGAAATTATTAAAATCTTTGATGTGAAATATTACTTTTAAATATGGGTTTCTAGACTAATGTGGTGACTCT
>Ga0315915_1006081_pt1 | contig 14868 bp, 7 predicted proteins | sample MpolbnodulesMG_FD_207738 | JGI IMG/M metagenome (GOLD analysis project Ga0315915, IMG submission 207738) | Medicago polymorpha root nodule microbial communities from Los Angeles, California, United States - branched nodules | ecosystem: Host-associated > Plants > Roots > Nodule | place: USA... | reverse complement strand
TGCCAAAACAAAGTAATGTTATAGTCTACTGTAGCGATTTTTGCAAATAAAAAGTCAGAATAAACAACTTCAAGTAATATAATATAGGAGAAACAAAGAGGCCAACAAAATTACAGGAAAAAGTGAAGCTTCTAATGATAAAATTATTATCTGGATCAGTCAAATTATCTACAATTTTAAATATGCAACTTTAATATCGTAAAACGTAGTAAGCGTACACAAAAAAAAATGAAAAAAGAACTATTATCAATAAAGGTACCACTGATAATAAAAAATAACTGCTATGAGAGAGGAAACCACTACGTGGTTGGGGATTTAACAAAAATGTTTTAGTCATGTATTTCATTTTTGGAAGCAACAATATTTCAACAAAAGTGGAAGTGGCATAGTGGTTATACTTGTAAAGTGAAAGCATATGGTATCTGATTTGATTCCTTGCAAACTCTTTTTATTTCATAAAAATTAATATTTCAACAAAAGTGGAAGTGACATAGTGGTTATAGTTGTAAAGTGAAAGCATATGGTACCTGGTTTGATTCTTGCAAACTCTTTTTATTTCATAAAAATTACTCAGATCCACCAAAAAAGACGGGATTAATTAGGGCAAACTTATCAGAACTGTTTAACATTTATATATATTAAGATTTAAAGTTAATTTTCGTTCGCCATTTATCGAAAAATATATTTCGGTAGGTGTCAATGTAAAACAAGACCGCTTTCATTTCTCCTCATCTATGTCTTAGTACATTCAAAACATCCGAAAACTTATATCTTAACAACACAACCACCTTTCTTCTTCTTCCTTTGAGTTTTGTCAAATCGACGCTCAAAGTATCATATTTCTTTTTTTTTTTTCAACAAGTATGTTCAATTCCTCTAATGTGTTTTTGAGTATTTTGAAGTTTAATGTTGTTTTGCTGTTGAGAAAGATTGTTATTATTTAATGTCAACATAGTTAGATATTCTAAGTGTATGTAATTAGATATTGTAAGGTTATTTATTTGTTGTAAAAAAATATTTGTTGAAATGTTAGATTTTGAATCAATAGGAAGTTCAACCATAACTATAAATATATTACAAAACAAAGAGAAAAACAACCAAGCACGACTCAGTTTTAGATATTACTAGAAGTTTACTTCCGACCATTTTAAATATGCAGGCCTACTTGAAAATGTATTTTGATATCTTGAAGTATGGTTCTAAAGAAGAAAAAAAAGAGTGTGAAGAAAATATGTGATTGGTTTAAGATATACATTGTCTTTTCTTTGAGACCAAAATAGTGTAGATAGACTATATGGATGACAAAATTGTGTAATGAGACACAAATTTCGTGTAAAAATCTGAGCTTTGGATGATTTTGGAGGTTGAGTCTTGAAGAAGAAGTGGTATAACAAAATATGATTTATAGGTACTTATCGAAACATATCTTCTAGTAAGTAGTGAGTGAAAGTTACTTGCAATAAGTTTAGAATGGAAGACATCTTCGGCTAGGTTCTAAAAGGGATATTTTTGGATTTTTATGAGCAACACTGGGGAGAGAAAACTTCTTTGTTTTTTAATTTCTTCTCCAATAAATTACATATCCTCTTTTCTAGAAATTCAAAGAGTTTACATTGGAACAGTTAGTGGACGGGGAGTTTGGTCCCCATAATTAGTCGGTCATTGTATTAAATATTGATTTTAAAAAAAATAAAAATTATGTTTAATCGAGTGGTTAATGAGCATAAGATCATTTGATTCGTAAGAATTCGAATTGAAACCTTGACTGAAACAATATTTAACTAAACCATATTTATCTTTCACCCGAGCTCCTAATTACGGATACTTGTCACTTGAGAATTTGAGGTTTTTGTTTTGATTGATTGAAACTATGTGTATAAAGACTAACTACAAAATTAAGTCTCACTTGAGTAGTTGTTCCTTGACCTTACCCAAAGCACTAGCCACAACCTCTTCCTTTACCGTTCCCCAAGTGTCATATTTCAAGCTTGGTCGTGTGTTTTATTGAACAAATTTGACACAAGGAAATTGGAATAGACGTCGACACAAGGACATCAAAACCCCTTAAGAGTATCTTCAATGAAAATGCCTTAACCCAAAATGAGGTCTAACTTATTTGGTACACGGTACACCTATTGAAGGATCAGTGAGAAGAATAGTTATTGAGGAAGAGGTTTTTAGAAGCACGCTATTTCCTCTTGTATATAATAACAAATGATTTAACCACTAATGTAGTATTAATATGATATGAAAGCTAATGAAAAAAGTTATTAGTGACTAATTTAGTATATAAAAAAATTATGTTGAATTGGAGGACATTCATAACCAAAACCAAGAAAACTTAGAAACTAAATTGATTAAGCTAGTCAAAAGAAAACAAATATTCCTATCTCAATTTTAATTTTTACGCGCTCAAACATATACCAAATTTATGGTGTAACAATGAGATAAGTTTTATATCATATACAAGTTTGTTTTCGTGATATGATCAATAAATTTCATCGTTATATCAAATGAGATATGATGAGATTTATTGATACAATTGTATAAAATACATTTATGCATGACTAAGATATTTTACTTATGCGCACATGAAACAAATGTTCAGACATAAAATCTAAAAATCTAGAAGTGTAATTTTGTTAGCATGATACATTGTATAATTACTTACGGGTCATGTTAACTAGTGCCCCGGGGCCTGGGACACTGGTTAAGCAACTAAAAATGGCAAGAAAAGAAAAAATTAACATTAAAAGCAACACTTTTTGAAGTTTCAAAAAGTAACATACACAATTTCCAAAAAAAAAAAATTCTTTTTATAATTCCTTAACTAGTACATCAGGGGCACTAGTTAACATTTCTCATTACTTATATATTGTATTATAAAATTAACTTTGCTTCATACGGTTACATGTTGCTTCCTCCCACCACTCAAACCACAAACTAAAATATTCATCATTAAAATTCAAAGTTATTATTCTATTAATAGATATCATATCATATCATGACATGATTCATATGGAGAGCACAAGATCAGGCAAGGATCCTTGAACCCTAGCCCAAGGTGTGCTCCTCCAAAGCCTACCCTCATTTCCATCCTCAGAAACCACAGTGAGCAAAGTATTGAAATACTCACGTAGCTGAGTAATAATCCCATCCTTGAGCCTCCAGACATGCACCCAATACTCCCCCACATCTTCCCATCCTTCAACAATCAAACGGTCACCCATAACACTCCTCATTCTCCTTGGCCTAAACTTGAAATTCTTTTGTGTCGACTCACCGGTCAACATTTTCATCATATGTTGGCAATGTGGAGGTCCATGATACCTCCATTCCAATTCTTTTCCTACCACTTTTGCTATCTTCTCCTTCTCGCCACCGCGTAGTAGTGCCTTGTACACCATTTTCACCACCCTCCGGTTGCGATTTTCAAGTTCTGATTCCGTCCAAGACGCGTTGGAGACATTCTCCTCCATAATTTCATTCGGAGTGATCTTCATTATGATTTTGATCACAATGTTTTTGGCTGGTGCCTTTCTTATTTAGGCATGGTCGATATACATTTATATAGGCGATTGAGTTTTGTATGAATTGCACTATGGCATATAATAAATATTATAAGTCTTTGTTTAACAGTTGATTTTGATAGCAATAAGTTAGAAATGAAATTGATATGTGACCCAAACCAACTTGTAGGTTGTAGCACGTTTTCAGGGTCCTGTATGAGCATTTCAGGGAAATATAAGTTTAACAAATATAAAATACATATGATGAATATTTTAATAATTGTTTAAAAATATCCAACTTAAATTTAAAGAAATTAAAGCATTGATTAATGAAATGAAAATTGTAGAATTTTTGTTTTTATTGAATAACTAATTGAGAAAAAAAATTGATTAGTCCATACGAATCTGTGTAAGTGTCATAATCATTTGCGAAAAGAGTGTCATAATCATATATATCAGATTGATTTGATGGAATTAAAAGTATAACGTTGCTTGGTAAAATCCAAAAGTCAAGATTCAAAGTTTATAATTTTTTTTTTGAAGGAATGATTCAAAATTTATACTTGCTAAACTAAATATTCAATTCTAATGTATAACTTAAGATAAATGTAGCAATTGAAATTATATGTGTAAGCCAACGAAAAGTTGGTTCAACTGGTAAAGAGTTTGATTTATGTTCACGAGTGCGTAGCTCAATTGGTAAAGGAAATGTATAATTTATGAAAGGGTTGAAGTTTGAATCGCGAATACCTCATTTATTCATCTTAAAGTGTGAATTTTTAGTCACTAGACTACTTGACAAAAGAAAAACATTTGTCTCATATCCCACAAAGACGTAAATTCGACTCCCGTTCTTTGAGTCTTGAGGTATGATGTGACCCTGTTGAGCCCCAAAACCCAACTCACATAAACCCCTCACATCAAAAGTAAGACTGATATTATTTTATACTCTTTCGGGTCTCAAATATAAGTAAAAATAAGAATTCACGCATATTTAATCCAATTTTTTCTTACCCAATACATCAACTTTCTTTTCTTTTTTTTTCTTATCAATTTTTACTTATATTTGATATCAAATGGAGTATATCTTTTTCAGTTTATTTGCGCAAACTAAAAATATAATATTATTTCGAATTGGTAGAGTGCATTAGAAACAAACACAAATTCACCATCAATAAAATTGAAAATGATGAATTTACAAACAAACTCGTATCATTCAATTTAATAGCATAATTAAACAACAAAGGCGCAAATAATGTGACAAATCAAAGTGACTGAAATATTCATGTCTCCAGATCTACAATGTTTTTAGCCGGTGCCTTTCTTATTTAGGCATGGTCTCTTATGATATACATTTATACAGGCGATTGAGTTTTGTATGAATTGCACTATGGCATATAAATAAATATTATAAGCCTTTGTTTAACGGTTGATTTTGATAGCAATAAGTTAGAAATGAAAATGACATGTGACCTAAACCAACTTGTAGGGGTCGTCTATGAACATTTTAGGGAAATATAAGTTTAACAAATATAAAATACATATGATGAATATTTTAATAATTGTTTAAAAATATCCAACTTAAATTTAAAGAAATTAAAGCATTGATTAATGAAATGAAAATTTTAGAATTTTTGTTTTTATTGAATACTCCCTCCGTTCCTTTTTAAGTGTCTTTTTAGGGTGAATTTTTCGTTCCTATTTAACTGTCTTTTTAGTGTTTCAAGGGTACGGTTTGTCAATTATACCCTTTGTCAATTACTTTTATCTTTTTCAATAAAACTAATTAATGTTATCTATTTGGAAAACTAAAGTTTAGTTTTTTTTTAAACAAAGTTTGTTTTTTTTTAAAACAAAGTTTGATTCTTGTTATCTTAAAATTTAAACAATTTTTTTTCCAAACAATAGTTTCAAGAAGAGTTAAAATTCTATAAATAAGATGAGCAACAATTGTTAAAAATTTCAAGTATGAAACCATAGTTGAAGCCTTAACTTTGATTAAATGAGTTGGAAGAAAGTTAATTTTTCTTAACTTTTGATTAATGTGAAGTAGGAATAATTTTTATATTGACTTAAAATAGTTAAAAAGATATGCACAATATTTAGAAAATTTATAATTGTTTGTTACGATAGAGAGAGTGCGCAAAAAAAATAGGAATTTGTTGGAGAAAAATATAATAACTGACAATTGTTTGTTACGAAAGAAAGATAATATATTAAATTTATTGGAAAGATAAAGTGTGTGCAAAAAAAATAGGAATTTATTGGTGGATTAAAATGAAGGTATAATAGGAAGAAAATGTGCAAAAATACACATCGCTATTTTTGTGTTAATTTTCTAAAAAGACACTTAAAAAGGAACGGAGGGAGTAACTAATTGGAAGAAAAAAAATGATTAGTCCATACGAATCTGCGTAAGTGTCACAATCATTTGGTAAAAGAGTGTCATAATCATATATATCAGATGATTTGATGAAATTAGTATAACTATGCTTTGCAAAATCAAAGAGTCAAGATTCAAAGTTTATAATTTTTTTTTTGAAGGAATGATTCAAAATTTATACTTGCTAAACTAAATATTCAATTCTAATGTATAACTTAAGATAAATGTGGCAATTGAAATTATTTGTGTAAGTGGTTCAACCGGTAAAGAGTTTGATTCATGTTCACGAGTGCGTAGCTCAGTTGGTAATGGAAATATATAATTTATGTAAGGGTCGAGGTTTGAATCACGAATACCCTATTTATTCATCTTAAAATGTGAATTTGTAGTCACTAAACTACTTGACAAAATACAAAGATTTTGTCTCATACCCCACACGGACATAAATTCAACTCTCGTTCTTTGAGTCTTGAGGTAAGATGTGACCTTGTTGAGCCCCAAAACCCAACTCACAAAAACCGCTTCACATCATAAGTAAGACTGATGTTATTGTATACTCTTTCGGATCTCAAATATAAGTAAAAATAAAAATTCACGTATATTTAATCCAATTTTCTTTTTACCAAATACATGAACCTTTTTTTTCTTATCAATTTTTACTTATATTTGATATCAAATGAGGTATATCTTTTTCAGTTTATTTGCGCAAACTAAAAAAATAATATTCTTTCAAATTGGTAGAGTGCACTAGAAACAAACACAGATTCACCATCAATAAAATTGAAAATGATGAATTTACAAATAAACTCACATCTTTCAATTTAATAGCATAATTAAACAACAAAGGCGCAAATAATGCGACAAAATCAAAGTGACTGAAATATTCATGTCTCCGACTCTGCTACGTTAACAACCTAGTCATTGGATTAAATTTGTAACTAATTGTAGTTAATTTGACAATCTGAATCAAACAAACACGACAATTAGATGGAAAATCAAACAATGCAAAACCAAGATGACAAATAAAACAACTCCGTGCTAAAATGACGAAATCATGAAGAAGAAAAAAAACACGAAAGATAAACTTAATCTATGTAGAAATCACTTAATTTGATCAAACTAGGAGAGGAAAAAAATAGAAGATTCATATAGGTAATTCTTATAAAAAAAAAGAGACCAAAACCACCCTTTACCTGTGAGTGAAGAAGAAGGAAGAGAGAAATAACTCTTAAAGAAATTTAGGGTCGACTAATATTTTAATAAAGGGAGAGAGAACTAAACTAAGAAATGGTTTATTTAATAATCAAATTTTACACGGACAAAATTACTCTCGTTGTCTTTTAACTTAATTTTAAGTAACATTTTTGTCATTTATTTTTTAAATCATTTCCGTCATTTAAATCAACTTGCATATGCATTTTCATGATTCAATTTTTTTTTTTGAAGAAACTAAATTAGCCCACTTAAATTGACATCAGAGAGAATCGAACTTGAGGCCTCGAGGAGGGGCACACTCTCAGGTCCCAAGCCAATACCACCAGGACAACCCAAGTGGGTTATGATTCAAATGTATTGTCCTTCATGTTTTTACATAAATTTTAGATTTGATGTTTGAATATTCGTATACAAAAAGATCAAAAGGACTAAAATAACATGAAGAAGAAAAAAGACGATATCGTTATCTAAAACTCTACTAAGGGACAATAAGTATAAATTTACATTAAATATAATATCATTTGGTCTTAAATATAATATATTCATTTTTATTTAGCCCACTTATTCATTTACCTACTCTCTTTTTTAGGTAAGTAAAGTTCATATCGGAAAGTCTCTATGCGCTAAGCACAGTTGCTAAGGACATTATATAACATATATAGAGGTTGGGGTTCAAAACCCAACACTCCATATTTAAAATGTATGAACTCCAGCCACAAAATTACTTGACAAAAAAAAAAAAAGTTCACATGGTAAAAGACCGTAAAACACCATTCAAATCCGCAATTTCTCTTTATAATTTTTTATGGCTTAATTGCACTCGCCCCCCTATATTTTGCTAATTGTGCCATTTTGCACCCCCTCTTTTTTTTAGCGATTTTGCAACCCATTTTTTGCCAATTGTGTTTTGTTCAAAGTCATCATTAAAAGAGGGGAAAATGACAAAAGATGTGGTGGAAAATCGCTCAAAAAAAGAAGAGGAGGTGCAAAATCGTACAATTAGCAAAAAAATAGGGTGCAAAAGTGCAATTGAACACAAAGATGGGGTGCAAAATTACACAATTAACAAAAGATAGGAAAAAGTGCAATTAATCTTGAATAAATAACTGAGAAAAATATTGATTAGTCAATATCAATCTGTACAAGTGTCATATACATTTGCTAAAAGAGGGCCATAAAATAATCATATTTATCAGATGATTTGATGAAATTAAAAATTTGAAAGAATAACGTTACTTGGTAAAATCCAAGAATCAAAGATTCAAATCTCATACATGTAAAATAAAAAACAACAAATTTGATAGATAATTAAAGATAAATGTCGCAATTAAAAATATGGTTTTGCTAGAAGCCACCTATGAAGGTGTCTTTTAGCAACCCACACCTCAAGGTGTGATTTTCACTTTTTAGTTATAATTTTGCTAAAAAACACCTTCATAAAAATTAGTTGGTGTCTTTTAACAAATGTTCATAGAATAACTTGTTAAAAGACACATTCATAAAAGGTGTCTTCTAACAAAACCCTTGAAAATATGTGTAATATAGATTAAGACAAAAAAATGAAAGAGATTAGGAGTCCATGAACTTTGAATAGTGGGGATAACATATACATTTGTACCAGTGTATATTTGAAGACACCTAATGTGTCTTTTAGCAAGTTATTCTATAGACATTTGTTAACAGACATCAAATATATATTTAAAAATAACTTACTTAATTAAACCACCATATATAGCAATGTTCCTTACGTCTATCAATTGAACTATATTTACCGGACAATCTTGATTATCTTTTATTAACCCACTCATTTATTACTCGCTCTCTTTGTTAATAAAGTAAATGTATTTTTTTTTAACAAATCAAAAGAAAATATATTGCTCAAATGAAAAGTGATTCTCCCAATACAAGATGTGCTAAAAGTGATTAATCACCCAAAGTCTGTTACAAAACCAGGCACCTAAAAAAAGTTGCCACCACCATATGAAATAAATCAATAAAAATTACATGACACTCCTACATAGGAGTGGGTGTCTCCACCTGTCATACCCCAAATTTTGACCAATTAGAAATTTTTATTCGTATTTAAAGTCTTTACTCGTATTTTAACAACCAGAATCTTTGCTTTATTTTTTACGCGTTCTTTTATTCGTTTTTGAAGTATTTAAAACTTTTTATTCGTACTGTTGATGGTTAAAATATTTTATCCGCTTCGTAAGCAGTTGAACCCTATTTTGTTTCTTTATGTAGATAATTAAAACTTTTTGTTCGTATTTTTGAATTTTTTATTCATTCTTTATCAGTTAAAAAAAATTTGCATTCGTATTTTAAAAGCCGAGTAGTTTTGTCGTCTCAGACGAAATTTTGGCAGAGAGGTATTTTAAAATACCTCATTTGGCTACCGAAAGGGACAGTTTTAATTACTTTTTTAGCTTATTATCATCTCCTTTTATTTCTTTCCTTTTATGTATTTATCTCTTTTTCTATTTATGTCATTTTAGATTTTCGTTTTTATTATTAAATAATATTTTGTTTATTAAAGTGTTATCTTTTAAAGTTTGGTCCACATGTCAAATCTTCTTGGTCATTAGTTTTCCTTTTGTTCAAGTCTGTCCAGCCCAAGGGCATTTTCGGCCTTCCCAAGTCTCAGTCTCAAACCCTATTTTACACAATATTTATAGGCAGCATTAAGTGCACTGTAGCAGGTCAGAACGCGTCAGAGATAGCCGCAGCACAATCAATAGCCATCAATTCACAAACACAAAACTCATTTCTCTCTCTTCATTTTTAGATCAAATCACAAAAATTTGCACAAAAAAACTCATGAACATAGTATGAACATGAAGAACACATGAACACCAAAAATCCAGAAATTGGAACCATAACATCAAATCCACAACAGAATCACAATCCACACCAAACACAACTCGAATTCATCCAAATCGTCTCTGTTCATTTCGCGATTTCACCAAGAACATAAGCCCATAACCAAATCTGTAAAATACAAAGAAGAGAAGGTACCGCGAGTTCGAATTCGTGCGTACAAGGATATATCGAACCAAACAAGAACAAGAGAAGGATTGAAGTTTTCCGTTCTCAACGTTGTCTCCGATCTAAGAGTAGGTAACGGTTTTCGATCTCACCCATCCTTTTCTTACCTTTTTTTTTGAAACTTGCAATGTAGATCTAGGGGATTTTGTTGTGATTTTGGAAAAAATAACTGCAGATTCGGGTTTGGAAGGGAGAGAGGAGTCGAAATCGTTAAAAAAAAAATTAAAAAGGAGTGAAAAACTCTCCGACGCGGCGGCGCTATGGCCAACCACCGCGTCGGAGCACTACCACCGGCGGCCACTCCCTCTTCTCCGATCCGCTTGAGTTGAGAGCTTCTCTCTCTAAGTTTAACCTTAGAGAGAGAAATGTTTGTTGATTGTGGTGTTTTTTTGGTAAATTTGCTTTTATAGTGTTTTTTTTGTTTGGATTGTTTGTGTGTGGGCAAGACCATTTGCTAGACTTGTGACCTCAAGACTATACCGTCAGATCTCAGATCTGACGGTCCAGGATGATCTTGGAGGATTCACATATGTATTGGTCCTTTGCTCCCTACTATGTGTATTTTGTTTAAGCCGTCAGATCGTAAATCTGACGGTCACTTTATTTCTGGTATTTATTTCTCTTTTCTTTGTGTGTTTTTTTTAAAAACCATTTGATTAATCTTGTGGCTGAGATGAATTGATCCAGCGATTAAATCTGGACCTCTTAATTCATCAAGTGGTCCAGATTAATCCTGACTGAGCCTTTTTATTTTATTCACTTTTTTCAATATATATTACATTTTTTTATTTAATGTCTTTACTTTTTATCCCAAAAAATATGTTCTTTTTTTAAAAAACCTCTATATTTTTAATAGTTGCTTTAATTATTCATTTCTACTACTTTTTGTGTTATTTCCTTGATTTTTTTTTTTAAAATTGTAGTTTATTTTACGTTTATGTGATTTGTCATTCATTTCTAGTTTAATCTTTGCATGCATATTTTAATTCTTGTCATTCATTTTATTATCCTTATCTCATTAGTGTGCATTTAGAAAATTATGTAATTTGAAATCATGCATTTTATTATTCTTGTCATTCATATTTTCTTTGAAGATTTAGCATGTATTTAGGGACTATGTAATACTCATGTAATAGAAATTGCACCGACACCACAATTTATTTACCGCATTACGCCATAAACCGCGATCGAGTGTCAAAATGAATTAGAGACAAATTAGGTTAATTGTTGGACTTTAATTATTTTCTTAAAATCAAACTATTAGTAATTTTAGGTTCACTTACTTGAGAATTTTCTTGGGATCCAACATTCTTTGTAAATTTCTCATTTTTTATCATGTTACGTCGTTACGTTTAATTTTTTAGTTTACGTTTAATTTAGAAAAATCTTTTTACCAAAAAAACCAAATATGCAAAACTCAAAAAATATTTTCTTAAGAAACTTTGAATTAATCCAAGTGCTTTTTCCTTTTATTTTCTTAATCAAATGTTTAATCAATTTAACATTCATATTTAGACTTGGTTTTCTTATAAAAATTTGACCAACCTCATCTTATTTTTTCTCCCATGCCTTGAGGCCTCTTTCCCCTTCTTAAAATTATTTTCAAAAACTTTAAAAAAATAACTTAACCCACAAAAATAATTTTTTGAGAGTGAACTACATTGGTTTTGATCCCATTTGTGGGTATGTAGACAAAAGACTCAATCCTTCCAAATCAAATAAAAAATAACAAAAATCATATTCTTTCTTCCTCCATTCTTTCACTTAGACTCTTAGGCAATTATTTTCAAAATAAGCGAATAACTTAGCACAAGATAAATTAGGCAAAAGGTTCCTACGGAGTACCGTAGTCGTGTAGGGTGCTTAACACCTTCCCTCCGCCAAATCAACCCCCGGATCCAAATTCTCTTAAGGGTTTTTTTTTCTCTTTTTTTTCCCTTCCCAAAAATAAAAGTAGAAAGTTCAAAGATTAAAGGTTCAAAATCAATCAATGGATTGATACCCGAAAATCAGGAACACACCACCAATCATGACAACCATAAAAAGTAATTCAACTTCACTTTTTGAACAATAATGTGAGGAACAATTACCGCATTTTTAAGACACGATTGTTTCTATCCTCCCATATTACCTAAGTACAAGCAAGTCAAATAACCTTGAGATAATAATGAGAAGTTCGCGGCAAACCCGCCATGTGAATAAATTGGAAATAGGTAAATGTATATTGAACAAAATGTTAATATTTCCAATAACCAAGTACACTTGAGATGGTAAGAGGGTAGAACGCAAGTTCAAATCTGCAATTTTCCATTTTATTTTTGGCAATTTTAATGTGCGGTTTTGTCGTCAGGCTTCTCAAAAGAATACTTGTTATTATAGTCATCATATATTTGAATACGAAGGATTAATTGAAAGTTATTTTTTTCAAAAAAAGGGACAAGGGAACAGTAATCATAGGCCTCATGTTCTAACCAAATTATTTTCTTTTTTGACAAATGTTCTAACCAAATTAATTAATATAGCAATATTACCTCTTAATTGTGATATACCATGCATGTTACTGATTGGCATGTGTAAAAAAAAAAAAAATTCTCTTAATTAACTCAGGTGTTCAAAGTTATGATATATACTATTGTGGATTCCGTGATCTTAACTCAATTAGACCATCTATAATGAGGGATCATTCTTCTGTTTAACATCATATTAAATAGGCACCCCCATTGTAACATCAATAAATATGATGCTTATAAAGAAGGATGCTTTTATAGGTGCACTCTCTCATATTACTCATGGGCCCCACATATACAATTAATTCTATTTTTTTATATTCAATTATTTTATTATTTTAATTAAATTAATACTTCAATATTTTAAAATTATAACTAAATTACTTCAATATTTTTATAATTTATAGTTATTTTTTAATTTTTATAATTTATAATTAAATTTTTCCTCTCTTACTTTAATGTTCGTTTTTTTTATAATTTATAATTAAATTACTTTAATATTTTAAAATTATATAATTATGAATGAGTATATAAATTATTGTTCAAATTTAATGATATAGAGTTATTGTTCGGACTCAATTAATAATTATTTTGAGGTGCTAGGTTGGAGGGAGAGATTGAATGCTTATGAGGTATTAATTATAAAACGGATGACGTGTGCAGTCGGAACCCGTTTAAGCATTCAAATGGAGTGTTGCATTGTGGATGATCTTAATAGGGATAATGTGTATTATATGTAGGGGTTGGAGTTCGAACTACGGACACCCTACTTCTTCACATTTAAAATGTGCGAGCATTAGCCACTAAATTACATAAAAAAAATATGATTATGGTGGTTTAATTTGAAGTTGGTATAAACTACTACTCCAATTGACTTTCATTCTAATTTAGTTTTGTTTAGAATTGGGACACATGTATGAGTAACGAAATATATCCTGTTAAATTAAATTTATGCTAATGTAGGCGTGTTATGAGCTCAGGAATATACCAAAGACAAGAACGGTGTGATACTAACCCCTAAAAGGACAAAAAGCACGGTGTGATACTAACCCCTAAAAGGACAAAAACTCTTGGACCAATAAATCTCCATTATTTTATTGGTAGTTAAGTGTATATTTGTATAAGCCTATTAATTACGTGTATAATAAATAGTTTAGCCAATTAAACATTATGTTTGTTAATATTAGTTTACATTCTATTTCGAACCGGATCAATCCTAAGTCACTAGCTCATAGCTCATAGGTGGACCATCATATGGACTCTCCCTAGAGACGTTTTAAAAGATCAGATTATGACCATATGATCAAGTCAGGACTATCTAATATAGAGACAACCATGAATCGTCTACTGTGGTTCACGGAAACAATTGTCTAAGGTACTATTTTGGGTCTTAACACCCTATATATCATATTATTAAGTCCAACTTATGGTTGCGGCTCAATCTCAATTACACATCTCTTAGACTATATAAGCTTTACTTCATCATCTTTAAGGTATGCTTCATTCTAAACCTAGTCACGACCTCAAATATATACTAACTTGAGCGTCAGAGTATTTTCAGGTACAATCCCACCTCCAAGGCGAAAGATGTGGATATGTTTAACCATCACCACCATTTGAAGACCCATAAGGGTCGCTCTCCTACCACCCCCACTATCACTTTTGTAAATCCAAGTTTCAGGACCGGAATGCATTCAATTACTACATGAAAAATCAATGAGGACAATTGGAAATGTGAATGTAAATGCAGGTCTTCTATTTAACATCAAAGAGAAATCATATCATCCTTTCAATAAAATATAAACATTCTTTTCAATAGAAAAGTAGAGAATTTGTTGGAGGTAGTGGATAGGGTCAAACATTTATCTTGATATTGGTTCATTTGTAAAGAGGGTCAAACATCAATGCATTTGAGTTTGAAGGTTTTAATTTTGAACTGTTAAACAAGGCTAACGTGATGGTGTTGGGAGGCTTCATGTGTGCTGATATTTTTTAAGTATGGTTGGTGTATGGTATTGTTTCAGATGACGATGAGATTGAGAAGTATAACATGAGTTGGTGCTACCTCTTGTGGTTGTATCTTCAAGTATATGATGTGAAGATGTACCAGGAATTTTCCGTTGTGGGATGTACATTATATTCATCAGTACTGTGGTTATTTAGTATTTTTCTTAGTAGAAATGTATTTTGTAGTTATTTTAGTTAT
>Ga0315915_1006080_pt1 | contig 14871 bp, 5 predicted proteins | sample MpolbnodulesMG_FD_207738 | JGI IMG/M metagenome (GOLD analysis project Ga0315915, IMG submission 207738) | Medicago polymorpha root nodule microbial communities from Los Angeles, California, United States - branched nodules | ecosystem: Host-associated > Plants > Roots > Nodule | place: USA... | reverse complement strand
TTTGAAGCTCATCTCTAACTTTTCTTATTGCATCCAATAGCTCAGGTGTTGTATTTTTGTATTGTATTTTTCCAATGCATATGAACACAGTAGTTACTAATTTACGTTGAGTCACAAGGTTCACTGCAACGTAATTCTAAGAGGCATAGACTAATTTGCCTTTTTGTTTGGTATGTACTGTATAATTACTTAAAAATTCTTTAAATTAATAATTATTAATTTATCGATAAATTAATAACTCTCTAAATTAATAAATTTCTCCGGTCCTGACATTATTAATTTATAGAGTTTCTACTGTATATGCATGTGGTACCATATCACCGACAACAAGATGCCAACAGAACATCTTAGGTAAGAGTACACCTCCTCTTACGATTCAACTATGTAAAAGTACATCTCCTTTTACATTTCTCATATGACTCAATATGATTTATGATGCATGGACATACAAGCAAAGATCCAATAATGCAAAACTTTCAACATATACATCCACCAACAACAATGTAAAAGTACACCTCCATTTACATTGACTAGTTCATCAACAATTGCATTATAAGTATTTACGTTCACACAATCAACAAATCACAATTCAAATAAGAGTCCTCACCATATTATCAACAAACATCAATATCAATTGTTATATATACATTAATCAACATCATCTATATAATATGGCTCAACAACTCCATACACTTTCTCACAATTCAAGTAAAGGAGAAAATACAACACTTTATGACAAACATCATATTCAACACCTAACAATCATTCATACATCCTTATGTAATCATATAAAACTATTCATAAAAGATTGGCAAAGCAAACGGCTTTAAAGACCATTTTCGACAAAGCCCGTCTCTCATTTTACATCTTTAAAACAATTGAGACAATTGAGTCAAAACTAAGCAAACAAATTCTAGTGCCTCAACTATGTATACACTTAGATCACATATGAGTGCAGTTGTATATACATGTGTGTTTCACCGGTCAATTGCGATTAAAACGCTAATCCGACAATTCTCGGCTCAAAGACAAAGTTAACCAAGCATAAATGAAAACCAATTGTAAACCAAAGTAGAATCAAGCTATGATACTCTTAGGAGCTTAATTATACTTTGATTGAATATGATTAGGTATTTGGAATCTATTGGCATCCTTAAAAGTACACAAAAACACGAAAAAACGAGGTTTAGGGATTCTGCAGAACTGACACGGTCGCGTCATCAAGGCACACGGTCGTGTCATCCCTTACAGGAGACCCTAACACGGTCGTGTCACCTCACCAGTACAGCAAAATGCATTTTTTTACGTTTTCGCGCATAAAATCTTGTTTTCAAATCCGATTTCAGTTCCGTTTTTGCCAATGCATTCCTAACACTTAGACCATACAATCCACTCTTGAAAACTTGACATTTCAACATTAAAACAACTTAATCAAACTCATCCCAAAATAACTTATTTTGCAAAAGCGCTTAAAAACGACTTTTACTCAAAAACCCGATTTCTTCCCAAAATGATTTCTCTCCAAAACCAAGTGATTAAAAACAGAAAATCATATCATCCTAATTCATTCTAACTACTTCCTTAACTCATTCAACATCATCAAAATCAAACTTCTTCATTATCAACCCATTTTCATAAAAGTTGCAAAATCACCACAATTCAATCACAACAATACTTTCATCAACACCCAAAGCATAAATTGATGAGAACATCATCACACAACAACATCTACATCATATAATCATGATCTCACCATCATTCATCCACCACAACATCATTTTTCATCAAATTAAACAAAATCAACAAAGTATACATATATACACATCTTGAGCATGTAATTTCATCATCAATAACTTAATTATCATTAAATTCACATACCCAAACATTACATCAAAACCTAAGCACGAATTTCACCAATTAAATTCACAAAATCACTTTTCACAAATAAGCACTTTTGAATTTGAGGAGAAAAAGAGATTATACAAAAGATTATGAATGAAAACTAGCCCCCTTACCTCAATAAGCAATAATCCTAGCAAAAACTTCAATTAAGCTCCTAGAATCCCTAACTCCTCTTGATTCCTCAAGCTTTTCTCTACAACCCTCTTCTCTTCCTCTCTCCATCTCTTCTCAAAATTTTGTAAAATGATTGTGAACCCTAATTCTCTTAAAGACCAAGACTTAAATAGTGTCCACACTATTGGGCTTAACCCTTAAAGTCTAATGGGCTCAAAACCCTTATAAACTAACTCCTAAAGTTTCTATCCACTCACAGTTAAAAGTTATCAAATGATTACCAGTCCAAAACTAATTATCACCACCGAATAGTAACTTAGTAAAAATAATGGTTCTCACTTGCAACACTAAAAATAACTCTCACCATGAAATTACTAAATTAACCTTACTCACAAAATGACCAAAATACCCTTCTAACACGAAAACCTGTTAAAATATACACATAGGTAATTCATCACATACGAGCATAATTAAACACACATAAAAACAATTAAAATTAAATCTAGTGAAAATTGGGCTGTTACAACTACCGTTCTCCCCAAATAAAAAAACCGTTCACTCCAAATAAAAGAAATTAAACAGCGAATTACAGTTAACTACAATTGAGGGTATTGTAGGTCATTTTCAAATGCGTGATAGCGGTCTTTGTAATCTAAAAGTGATTATCTCGCTAATTACTTGTTCGTCTATATGCTTGAAATTGCTCATCCACAACAAAGAATATAAAATTGGTAGAGTTTACTCTCACAACAAATAAAAGACAAATAAAAGACAGATGTTGTTTTAGGGGTGTTTTTTAGGGTGTTTCTTTTTGGATGTTCCGCCTATATACGTCGCCTTTAGTTTATTCTCAGTTTCATCGGTCTCTATTCGTCTTGAGTAGAGACCCGGTGGTTAAATAAAATTTGCTGTTTCAAAAAAAAAAAAAAAAGACAGATGTTATTTTAAAATTGGTATACCTTTGTCACCATTGAAATTAGCCAAAAATTGCAAAAGCTTATGGTTTTTAGTAACAAGTATGCCAAAAACTTTAGGGGTTTGGTTTGATTATTAATATGATAACAATATTACACATGTGACAGTTTATTTCGACACGGTTTCAGTTACACTTGCACAAGTAGTTATGATACCACTAAAAGGACAAAAAAATGTTGACATAACTTCAACATTATGCATATTGAATGTTGTCATCAAAATCAAATGCAACTTTTGCAACTATGTAATATAACAACCAGAGTTGTTCATCACTCATTACAAAATCCAACACCAAAATTTTCTTCTCTGCTAGCTCCAATTTTTCAACCAATCTCTTCAGAAGCAAAAAATCTTCCAATTTCAAGCTGATCCAGTTAATCTTTTCAATTTGGCTTGCTTCTTGATTATCTCAATGACAATAAATCATTTCATTAGTGGTGAATGGTCACTGATTTTGGTGCAGCCTCGTGTGAGAGTGTATGTTTTTCTCTATCTCTTTACCTTAATTAGTTTAATATGGTCACTGATTTTGGGCATAAAAATCTAGTTAAATCAATAACACTATACTAATTGTTGTAGTATAAATTATTGGAGTTCAAATAGAATCCTTGAACGATGTATATAAAAAAGTATTTGCTTAAAGACGTTAGTCTTTTAAGTAGATCACATTCGCAGGAACACTCTGATTTAGTAAGAAAAAGACAGAGACAACACACACGATAATTATTTTTGTTTTGTTTCGGCATTTACACATGATTAATTTACTACTAAGATTTTCATCTTATCATAATTGTAATATTATTTATTAAAACAAGTTTATACACATTATTATATAAATATATTGTGAAGTATAATTGGACATCACCGTAAATCTATTTTACACTTTTAATATTAATAGTATATAATTTTTTTTTTATAGAGGTAATAGTATATTTTTATTAACCTCATAATAAAAATGTATAGTAAGTCAACATAAAACATTTTGATTTGGAACTTGTGCTTATAAGGAGGAATTCTCATCTCTCTCTCACACACACAATATTTTTTATTTTTTATTTTTCTTGTCATATACTCCCAACTGATCATTTTCGCACAAAATAACATGGTTCATGTGATTTTTTTTAAAGAAACACGGTTTAAACCATGTAAATTAATTGGACACTCCATTCTCAACATCAATCTAATGTGTATACCACTAAATTTATGTGATCTAAATGTAAACTTATGGAATAAAAACGTGCATTTCTGATATACATGTCCAAAAAATAAGAAGTTTTTAGTAAAAAAGATGGGGAAAAACAATTCTCAAATCATTGAATAATGTTAGTTGATTATGGTTTAAATATAAATGTGTGGATATATGAAACTACTTGTTTGTGGATATATAGGCTCAACACAACATTGTCTCTCAAAAAAAAAAAATAGTGGCAACAAATAGATAGATAATATAGCTAGAGCCACAAATTTGAAGCTTCAAGGATAGGATTTTATCTTTAATAACATCCATTGCTTTTCTTCTCCATAACATATGATATATGAACCATTGGTTACCAACGGATAGAAGTTACTGTTATTTAATTATTTTCAATATTTCCTTCTTGAATCTTCAACTTAAATAGTGCAAAAATTGTGAACTTAATCATATCCTACAATTTTTGGGTCCATTTTGAAATTAGTTTTTTTGAATTAATAACCAATTGGTTTTTTTTTTTGTCAAAAAAAAAAATCAATTGGTTTGTTGATAAAATCAGTGGGAGAAAATGATGGTAGTTAAAATAAATTTACAATTATGCCAAATAATTTGGTAATGTAGTTATTCAATTTCATCCTTGAGAGGTTATTAAGAAAAATGAGGCTTTTATTTTTTCTGAAAGGGAGGCTTTTTTTTTTTGAGGGATAAAGGGAGGCTTTTATTTCTTGTCAAATGATTTTAATATAAAAGGGTAAAGTTCGAAACCATATCACATTTATGTGCATCATTATTATTATTTTCTCGAAGGGTGCAATATTTCTAATATAAGTTATCTTGAACTTTCTATTGTTGACAAAATGACATATTTGTGATGATATATAAAATACCTTAATTAGAATTTGTACCAAGTTACCAACAATCAATTGATTGATCAAACTTCACCAAAAAAAAATTGATTGATCAAAGTAGTAAGAGATTTGAACTCCTTAAATATGTGGTATGAGATTCGATTTTGACTCATGCGTATGAGAAAAATTTTGTTGGGAAGAGAGAATCCACCTTGTATGTCTTACAGGTTCCTCGACGGAGATTAATCACTACCTAAAGGGTAATGGAAACTTTGTATCAATATCATAGTAAAAAAAAAAAAAATTTGTAATAAGTTCAAGTAAAGAAATAAATAATTGATTCTCCCAATTTTCAAGTTTACATATCAGAATATCAACCAAGCAAAAATACATGATATTTCCTTTTACTTGGTGAATTGTTGGATCACTCTGTACCAATCAACCATATTGAAGCTTCATGTATAAGACAAGATCGACGATAATCATAGAAGAAATGCAGATTGATCTAATTATTCACCAAGTAAAAGGATACGTCTGTTAATCAGAATAAAATAATCACAATTTATTTTAGGGAATAAAATAAAATAATCACAATTGACATATAGTTCCTATTTATAACAAAAAGTTGACTTTTTAGATTCATTGTGTAATTAATCTATCTTGTCTAGAATATAGATCAAATACATCTTTTATACAATAAATCAAAAAAATCAAATGTTTCTTATAAATAGGACTGAGGGAGTATATGATCAAATATGATTGATTTCATGATTTGTAGGATAAAATATAATTAGTAACATAATTAAACCTAGATTAATACTATGTTGTTATAAATGGAATTAGTCCTCCTAAGTTGTAGGAAAAACATAGAATATTGAACTTACGGTTACTGCAATAGAGCAATATACCATATGTTTTGTCCCTTTCAGTTGGAGAAAAGTGGTTGCATTTTCACCTACGTGGCAAACCGGCATTGAGTGCATTATATCTTGATACACAAATTCAAAGAGGACAAGACAACCTTATACCCTACATAATCAATAACCTCTAACTACCTTGGAATTCACTACCACATATTCTTTTTTCAGATATTGAAATTTTTCATAAGAAATAACGTGAATCTCATAGATAATATCTACACAGTAACACAATGGTATGGTCCATATACATTGTAACACAGCGGTATGGTCAATTTACATCGTAGCACAAATGGTATGGTCCATATACACCAATGTATGTTAAGCACTCAAAAAAATAATTTATAATGAATCGAAAAATATAGCAATTAAATCTCGTATGAGAATTTAGTGTCTGACACGTCCCGAATAGAACTATCTTTTATAGAGAGAACCTGCGAGTAAAAGTTCAGATTGAGGAAATATCGCTCAAGTCTAGTGTAGAAAACCATCGATAAACTCAATGAGTTCGGGAATTATATTTCTACCATGCCTCAAAAGGACTAGCGAAGAATCAAACCATTAAAACGTCATATACACAAGTAATGTCATACATTAATGAGAAACATTGTCATTTGACTTTTATGTGCAATTTTGAAATGTTTGTAACATGTAAGTTGTAGAAGATAAAAACTGGAGAGACATAGATAAATACATACGATGTCATATATAATATTAGTATTTTAATGTTCAAATAACACAATTCTTCGTTATTACATCAACTATTCTAGGGTTATAACAATTTATATTTTGTGTGTAAATAAGATGATACATTTGTGAAGGTAAATTGAAAAAACATAGAACAAAAGGTAAATGACAAGAACAAGGCAATCCAAAGGGACCTTAAGGTTATGGTCATTCTCTTGTAGTTAATCTCCAACATTCAAACCTCATCTAAAAAGATAGGAATGAAGCTCTCCTTAGCTTAACTTTCGTTTTCATTATCTACCTTTGGTTACATTAAAATGGGGATACGCAATTGGTCATGGAACACATCATCATACCTTATTACAATAGCTATATAGCATTGTGATTTGAGTCTTCATTGTCACAATGTCTACCTCTTCCATAAACGGCTTTAGTCTCTCTTCTTTGTCCCCTACCAAAACTTCTATTAAAAAAGTTACATTGAGACCTATTGTTTCTGCATCTCTTAACTCTTCTTCTTCTTCATCCTCTACCTCTTCTTTTCCTTCTCTTATTCAAGACAAACCAGTTTTTGCTTCCTCTTCTTCTCCTATCATCACCCCAGTTTTGGTATATACACTAAAATTTATACAATTTGGAATTTAAATTATATTTGTTGAATTCTTCTAATGTCATATATTGGATTGAAATACTTCTTATGCCCTCATGTTGATACATTTCTTTTGCAATTAAAATAATGCCTTGTTCATTTGTACAACAATGCTATTGAGAGAAATTTAGAGTTAAATGGTTTACTATAACATGCAATTTGTGATAGTACATTATAACATTGTTTGATTCTTAGATAAAGTGGGACATATATATATATCTATATGTATATGTATATATCATGGCATTTTTTAAGGATATATTTGATGATTTTGTGTGACATAATAGTGAGTCTATTGGTATTGTGTCTTTGGTTATTGGTCCCCCTAATGACAAATCTTTGTCTTTGCCTAATGTATATACTATATAGCTAAGTACCTTTTATTTAGAAAAGGATTTAGTTATTGTTCTAGTTGTGTGTGTGTGTGTTTTTTTTTTCTCTTTTCAAAAATGTAAAAAACTCAAAATTCTATTTCTACTTTTGGATCAAAATGTGTGTTTTAGATGACATGCATTAATTATGTCTATTAGGTAATCATGTGTGCTTAAAAATCTAATAATGTCCACTTATGGGGTGAATATTCAATTGGTTTTTCTAAAGTATAGTTTTCACGTGGAACTCCATTTGATCTTTCTTTAGCAATCTATCAAATTGGTAAGTTTAGTTAGGTTTGAGGGCAAATGTGTGGCACGAATTTATTAGTGTATTACACGTGTCACCAACCAGTACCATATAACTAACCAAAATTTTCATTAGAAAAAAATATATTATACCAAAATTAAAACTATATATTAGGTGAATTTGTTTTGTATAGGGGACCAGGAAAGTGTGTGATTAGTTAGACGATTCTATTAAGTAGCAAATTCAAACTACTATAGAAGAAAAGGTCCATTCAAAACTAGTTTTTTTTCTAAATTAGCACTAAATTAATCTCCACACACCAAAAATTAAGTATACCATATAGTACTATTTATTTACTTGGTTGAATTCTAAATATCATTGTACTAATGTTTTCCATATTTTTCATATGTACCATAAAGACTAAAATTTCATTAAATGTTTTATAAGGAAATTAAAAAAACCAGTTTTCATTATTTCTCATTTCTTTTTAAGATTGACTTATAATTTTTTTGTTTCAACTAACATATTTTTTTAATATTTTAAGAGAGAAGAAATGGGAAAGGGCTATGATGAAGCTATTGAAGAACTCCAAAAATTGTTGAGGTAAATGTCAAACACCTTCTCCTATTAGAATTATATAACAATATTACTTCAATTATTGTTAACATAAATATTTTTTACGCCGTCAATCGTTCATAATTGTCGGATCATTAAAATAAACTAACTTCGATGATAATTATTTCTAAAGTCTCGCATATGATTGGTTGTATATAACTAGTGTATATAAATTTTGTTGAATAAGTATCAAAATTAAACTCTTGAAATATATGCAATATCTTATGGTATAATCTTTCAAATATAGGGAGAAGACTGAATTGAAGGCCACAGCAGCTGAAAAGGTTGAGCAAATTACAGCTCAGCTAGGAACAACAGCATCAGCTGATGGTGTTCCAACATCTGATCAAGCCTCAGAGAGGATCAAAACTGGTTTCCTTCACTTCAAGAAAGAGAAATATGAGTTAGTCACTAAACTCAATTTAATTACTTATATCTTTAATTTCTTGTAGCTTAAGCTTTCTCATTCAATTTTATTAATTTTTTCCACAGCACGAAACCAGCTTTGTTTGGTGAACTTGCTCAAGGCCAAGCCCCCCCGGTATGCAGTGACTATTAATTTATTTATGTATAGAATGAATTAATTAAATGGATTACTAATAGAAACTCATATTTAGTAAATAATTTAGAGAATAAAAATAATTAGTCGATGTAGTGATCGATATAGAGACCGAATCCTCGAAATTATTGACCAAATATAAATTCGTTTCTAAATTGGAAGCAAAGATAAACTAATTTTCCATCTCCTTTGTTTTCTTGTTTCAGTTTATGGTGTTTGCATGCTCAGACTCAAGAGTCTGCCCATCTCATGTGCTAGACTTCCAGCCAGGAGAAGCTTTTGTGGTCAGAAATGTTGCTAACATGGTTCCACCATATGACCAGGTTTGTCTCCATCGACTCAAACACGGTCACGATACTGATACATGTACACCGTAGTAATAATTTGAGAAAGTAAAAGTGATCAAATGTAACATGCATATATTTCATGTTGGTATCGGACATATATTCAATTTGAAATGTCAGTGTTACATAGATTATTTCAATACAAATTATACTAAAAAAAAGGTAATTTCTTTGTTTGACTATGTATGCTTAATTTGTAACAGGCAAAATATGCTGGAACTGGATCTGCAATTGAGTATGCTGTTCTTCATCTGAAGGTATAGTGTGTTACAAGATAAATGAACTACACACTTTCATCTATAGTATGAAAATTGATAAATTGTCAAGAATTTTTAAGCTAACAAATTTTTATTTTTCTATAGGTGTCCAACATTGTGGTCATTGGACACAGTGCTTGTGGTGGTATTAAGGGGCTTTTGTCTTTTCCATTTGATGGAGCCTACTCCACGTAAGTCTTTTTTTTTCTTTTACCTATTTGAGTATTTTGGGCATGTCCCTCTATTTAGTGCATGATTGGATTAACAACGATGATTTTGAAAGAATTACAGTTGTGTTGATTTTCTAAAATGTAGTTTTTATCAAAATCACAATGACAGACCGTAATTCTTTGATAGTCACTATCGATCTAAGTATAAGTAGACACTGACAAATTTTTCTTTACAAAGTTCAACCAATTTAATGTCTAGGAAGATAGAAAATAAACACTACTGATAATCTTTCACCCTTTATTTTGTTGTGTGCAGTGATTTCATTGAAGAGTGGGTCAAAATTGGTTTACCTGCAAAGGCAAAGGTGAAGGCAAAACATGGAGATGCACCTTTTGGAGAGCTATGCACACACTGTGAGAAGGTATGAGAGAAGAGTACAACCCAATCCACAAGCAAAAAGCTTGATGGATATCTTCCAATATTTGTCTTGTAGTTCACTAGTACATAATGTTAATATTTAGGTTAACAACACACTCTTTTATCGGTTGAAATCCATATGGATTTCACGTAATTTATGTGGAGTTACATAATTTACCAGAATCCATTTGAATATCAACTAATAGAAGAGTGTGTGTTGGAAAAATTGTATTGCTAGCATTTCTCGAATATTAAAATTCAGATGAGTGCCAGTATTAACAAATTTTGCACACTCTTTTCAACACTCTTTGTTTTTAATAAAAGTAAATGCTCAAAAGGGATCTCTAACATTTTCTTTCAAACACTACATTATTAGTCTAATTTCATATAGGTCTCATCAGATATGAATTTCGACAAATAATCGAGTGTTAGAATCATAGTGTTAGAGAGTGTGTTGCAGACAATAATGATATACTATGATTGACAAGAAACATTTGTTAGTGAATCTTACAGGTTAAAATTTGAATTATGTGCAGGAAGCTGTGAATGTTTCTCTTGGAAACCTTCTAACCTACCCATTTGTGAGAGAGGGATTGGTGAACAAAACATTGGCACTAAAAGGAGGATACTATGACTTTGTGAAAGGATCTTTTGAGCTTTGGGGACTTGAATTTGGCCTTTCTTCAACTTTCTCCGTATGAACATCAACCATATATCAATGACCACATCTTGATTACCTAAGTATTCTCCTCTCTAAAATGTACTATATGTAATTACCCTTGTTAATTAATTATGAGCTAAATTCCAAAATAAATAAATGTAGATGGAAATTATATATTCTCCATCAATCATTTATAAAAAGCTCCAAATTATAATAATGTATGTCACTTTTATTGCATAAATAAATAAACAAGTTAAGAGCAAAGTGTAATCTATGGTGTTTCACTTTCACCACTAAATTTTTGTTGTTTGTTAGGTAAAAGATGTGGCCACGGTTCTACATTGGAAGCTATAATCTCATGGTTAGAGGTCGTGTGTCTGCAATGAAGAGGCCTATAAACTTTCATCATATGATATTTTATATATATGAGAAATTATGAACTTGGATTCTGTATGTATGTATGTATTAATATGATGTATCTGTATCTCATCTTAAGTAAGATTTTTGAATTTCCTTTGAAGCAAAACTTTCAATATATGCATGGCATCATCAGCTATATTGCTATAAAAGTTTATCTTCTTCCAACCATTTTGCCTTGTTCTCTATATACTAGTAAACCGCCAGACATACACATTTTTGGGAAGTGCAAATAGCTCAACCGAGCTGGGCCACCAAAAGAGACGGGCCTAAAAAAAATATAGCTAATAACAACCCCCTCAATCAAAGAAAAAAACAATGTTCTTGTTTCTTCTTTCTTCCAACAACAACGCTACTTCTTTCTTCTTCTCAACCTCTCTCGCGTTCCCTCCTGGCCGCCATATCTCATCCGCGCGCCGCCACACACACACCGGTAACCACCACAAATCCAACATACGTCTATCCTTTATACTCTTGTTCTCCTTTTTGGACAAGAATTCAATGCTATCAAACCATCCAATTTATATAATCATTTAATTAATCAATTTGAAAAGTTATTTCAAAGAATCACAATAACATTATCTTTTTCGCAGAATTTTGTTTTTATTTTATTAGGGTTAGGGATCTATTTTTATTATGAAAGCCGAGCCTCCAATTTCATAAAGATGACTCTACTGCCAAATTATTTGGCAAAAACGTCGATGATTACACAATGATAATAATATTACACAGTTATTCAATCACTATCTTATCTTATCACATCATAATTTTAATTCTTAAAATAAATGATTCCATTATAACGAGATACTTAAATTTAATTAACTTTAATCAAGTTGTTGAATTTAAATGGTTAACGAGTTCCGTTTACTAATGAAGGTTAACAAGTTTCAACTATGGATTATGCGTTCTCGAGAATTCAGAGTTCAAAGTCTCGGAGCCAAACTCAACAAGATATAATAGAAAATGTTTAGGAGATTAGAGTTTAAAAGTTTGCACAAGCGTGACAACAATATCGACATTCATTAAGGTCTCGAATATTAAAATTTCAGTATTTTTTTCCCTTTACAAATGTTTGAAAACATGAAACAAATTGAAAAAAAAAAGTGACGCAAGTTCAAACCCATCTTTAGACAAAAAAAAAAGAGAGCTTACTTGAATACAAAAGATGGGTCAAAAAGGCCAAGTATAATGATAGATGCTTTTTAGGCACCTCAAATTCATTCTTAATCGGGTTGTAACAAAATATGTTCAAGTGTGAAAATATGATAGATTAGGCGATTACTTGCTTCACAAGTAATTGAATAGTTAGGTAGCTAATTAACTAACCAACTGTTTTGACAATATAGTTATGAAAGTTAGTAATAGATCGTTAGCTAACTATAGTTGGTTTTATATAGGATTGTGCGTAGTATAAATATGTAAGATCTCAATGCATAATTTAGATTTGTGAATGCCAATCCTTTCTTTCCATTCAATACATTTCTTTGAGTTTCTATATTCACTCATTCATGGAGATCAAGATTATCTCTTTACAAAATTGGATTAGGTCGTAACTCCTTATCAATTTTTTTTTCCAGCTAGATGAGCAATTTTAAGGTACGTACAAAGCAACAATCAATATAGTTGAATGCACCCCTCAATGGAAGGTGTTTGCATAAAATAGAATTATACCCGATTACTTTGTTTAAACAGAACATGAAGGCAAACTTGTCTCAACAACATATTTCTACTATAGTTGTGACAATATATTTCTATTTACCAATATACTTGTGATTTACCTTACAGATTATTAAATTTCTACTATAGTTGAAAAATAAAGTTAGCCCAATAGAAAAAAATAAGTAGAACTAAAAGTACATCTTGCTTCACATATATGGAAAAGAACAACTATATATGATATTTATATCTTCATATAAAGAAGAAAACAATGTTAAATCAAAGGAATTCATACACAACAAATATAAAAGCAAACTTGTTTTAAAAACAGTGCAGTAATTCCATTATATTTGTGAATAGTACATTAAAGAAACAATAGTTGAAACTACATGTTGTTCAATTGCACATTTGGATTCACCTTCAATAAAATACAAAAGTTAAAAAAAGTAAGATAAAATGGAATACTAGTACACTCTACTTTACTATTTATCCAGCAAGAAAAAGTCAATTTCCAACTTTTCTTGACATACGAAAAAATATACTTCCTCCGTCTCAAATTGTATGACGTTTTGGGCATTTCACACATATTAAAAAATATAATTAATATTGTGTGAGAAAGAGATATTATGAGTTGTTTTACAAAATTGTCCTTAATAAATGATATGTGAAAGATAAATGAAAGAATTGAAAGAAGAAAGAGTAATAAATAGTTAATGATATAATAGGAAAAGTAACATTAATGTTTCATTGGTATTGTAAAGTGACATACAATTTGAGATAAATTCTTTTTCTAAAGTGACATACAATATAGGACGGAGGAAGTATGATATAAAAATGGAATACTAGTACACTATACTTTACTGGGATCCAGCAAGAAATTTTAGTATGCATAAAAATATATGCAAGATATAAACCACTTATTTTATATAGTTCAAAAATATGATATAAATGCATAGATTCGTGTACAATAAGTTATTAATGCATAGGTATTAATCACCGTACAAATAAGATGAATAATAGAGAGATACAATCAAGTATTTAAAACATGAAATGGAGCGACCCTTTTTTTTTTTTTGTATCATGCATTTATAAGCTAGGTGTACTTCCTACTCTTACAATGAAATTTAAAAACATTTTGTTGTAAGAGTAACAAAGATTTATAAGAGAGAACTATAAATTTAAAAACCTGACATATCTTTATTTGTCAGCATCCACCCAATTAGAACAATGTTTACTCGAATATTTGTTAATGGGAGCCCCTAATATGCACCCCTAAAATAAAAGCTTCTTATTATAAAAGCTTATATGGTTAAGCTTTTGCTTAACCCTAATCATAAGCTAAATTTCTCTCCTAAACATCTTAACCTACCTTCCTTAAGAAGTCTCACATGTGCATTTAATGCGGTATTAAAAGTCATTTCTCTCTGAATACTTGGTGACTTTCTAGGTGTCCATTTTGAATTTGAATTTTCCTCTTTCCAAAAATTAATACAGCTCTAATCAAACTCTAATCTTTTTCAAACTCACGGCCAATCTTCATATTCATCGTCCCTGCTTCACAAACTACTAATCTCTCCAAAAGAATCTCCCTTTCTTATCATTTTCTCTCCTGATTAATTCAATATTATGATGGTAGTTAGGCTTGGATTTTTTGTTGTTTAGTTTCCTCCCTTTAGGTCTGTTGTGGTCTCAATCACAAATGCAATGATATATATTTTTTGGCTATGTTTGATGTTTGGTAATATTAGTGCACATTTGAAGCTTCAATATTTTTTGTGTGTGTTATAATATGCATTCTTAGTAATATCTTTTTTAATTTTACCGTCAATCCTTATTCCCTAGAAGTAAAATATATTGTTCGTTGATGTT
>Ga0315915_1006074_pt1 | contig 14880 bp, 9 predicted proteins | sample MpolbnodulesMG_FD_207738 | JGI IMG/M metagenome (GOLD analysis project Ga0315915, IMG submission 207738) | Medicago polymorpha root nodule microbial communities from Los Angeles, California, United States - branched nodules | ecosystem: Host-associated > Plants > Roots > Nodule | place: USA... | reverse complement strand
TACAAATATGATAAAAAAAAAAAGGGTATAATCAAATAAAATTTATTTATTCTAAAGTGTGATTAACTTTTTTTTTTTTTAGAAAAACATTTTTCCTCATTCTTCTTGAATTATAGATTTGGACATTCTAACCATACCCATGTTTATCTCATCTATAAGAGGACAAGGACATTAATGCTTTATCACATAACTAGTTCACTTGAAGGAAAGAGATGCTTAAGTCGACTTTGTTTTATCTTTTCCTATGTACATTTTGTGCTAAGAAAGACTTTTTTAGTTGATAATATATTTCATTTTAGCCTATTCAAAAAAAAGATTTCAATCTTTGTAAGGCAATTAAGCATTTGCAAGAGACATATGACTCCAAATCAAAACGTATTAGATTTCATTAATTTAGTGATTCATTTGAATAAGAATATACATATTTATATTAGTGAAATTAATTTAATTGTCTCTAAACTCAAATCCACCGATTCTAAGATAGAAAACAATAGTATTAGACATTTGCTCCTCTCTTAAGCACTTTCACTATACCATGCATTTTCTTAGGTAAATTATTATATAATTAGATTTTTGTAAACCAACCTTCTCCCCAAAAATAAAAAGTAGACGTAGAATCTAATTAAAGGACGTTATTTTCATGATATAGCTTAGAATAAGGTTTTAATTATAGTTATCATTTGGAAATGGGTCTTTTCTATGATTAATATGCAGGATTTAGGAAAATACTTCCACATTCATTTCATAATACTATCTTATGATTTAAATTTTGCTGGTTCATGTTTTTATAACCACGCAAGCCATTAAGATGAAGCCTACGGGTCCCAATCTTATTGAGCAAAACAAAAGTACTTCATGAGTTCATTTTTAACTGAAAGTCGCCAAATTTGAAATTTTCAACAAAGCTTTTATTAGGAGCTACTTGGCCCATAAATCAGACTTTTAACGATGAGTGGACCAATATAGCCTAATCGTTTTCATAAATTGTTCTTATTCACATTTTTTTAAAGAAGATAAAATGTAATTTTCATTCACATTTTTTCTTTCTTGCACAAGGTGTGTAGGAAAGAAAATGTTTAATCAAAAGCTTACAAAGTCAAGGTAATGAAACATGCAAGAAAGTGAAAATGAAAATTACATACCGAGGAACAACTCTTAAGCATAAAATTGAGTTAAGCCACAAAAAATAGTGTTGGAACATTGATGTGATGTTGGATGAAAAATTGGAAGATTAAACATCAAGTAATTATACTTTGATCTAATGTTGTGTGAATTGAAAAAATAGAGTGTGGGGGTCCCACATAAAATAGAACACACACATTAGTAGTGTTTAAATTGCGGTATTTAATTTTAAATACTTGATAATGATAAAAATAATAATAATTATTTTTATTCAAGAATATCACTCCCCATAAATTTAGCTTATGGTGGTTGTGATAAGAATAAAAATTTAATTGAATTTCTTATATTTCCTTCATTCAAATCCAATAGTTTGTTTCCTCCACTTTTGTGGATTTGTTTCTTTTGATTCTATCCACAAGTGTTGCTGAACTGATTAATGGATAAACTCCATTTTAATCTTATCCATTAGAGTAATTGTTGTCGCAATTTTTGCTAAAACAGTTACAGAATCTCTATATAAATAGAGAACTTCACTCAATTCAAAAAACATACGGAAGAGTTTCATTGAGTTGTCAGGAACTCTTTCTCTCTTCTCCCTTTCTTGACTTGTGTTGACGAGTCTTTCTTCTCTTCATCTCCTTTTTCTGTCCCTTCGGAATTAAGAGTGTTCTTAAGATCATAGTCCCTTTTTCGGTTTAATGTCCCTTCAGAATTAAGAATGGTCTTAAAAACATAGTCCCTTCGATAATATAAGTCGCTTCGGAATAAAGAGTACTATTAAGATCACAGTCCCTTTTTGAATAATAATGTCCCGTCGGAATTAAGAATGATCTTAAAGGTGTATAAATATTCATTCAATATTTTTTTCTAATTGAGGAGAAATTAAAAAGTGGAAATGGTGGTATCACCATATTTGAGTGGTCGTAGTGCCATATTGATATTTTGGAGAAATTAAAGTTAGAATGGTGCTAACACAATATTTGAGTGGTCTCAGTACCATAACAGAGTGGTAACAATACCATATTAAAGTGGTTTCAATATTAAAGAGTGGTCTTAGTACCATATTTGAGGGTGTAAATCTCGAACGGATTTCTACAGTGCAGTAGTTAACAACACAATTATAGCTGTACTTGTTTTATCCTGGAGGCGGTGTGGTTGATAGTCTGCCTTGCACAATTTTGGATAGTGCCACGAAACGTCTTAAAGAGAGTGACCTGGTCGTGACTCAACCTAGTAACAACTTCGGTAGATAATAGAATTTGGAAAACCCAAATACAACTGTTTGGAAATCCAAAAAACAACAAATAGTAATCAAAAGAGAAAGTAGGTATTTCGTTTTTAACCCAAAAAGTTTGAAACTTAATTTTGTCGAGCAATTGATGTAAATAGTGCTCTTTATGCTTGAAAATTCGATTGTTTCTTTCGTTCCAAATCCCAAATGCAAGATAACCATTTTTCTTTTTTAAATTTCATTTCATCAATGTTCTAATCCATGTCATGTGTTCTAGTTATGCGACATTGATGTTTTTTCGGCTTTCCTTTTGTTTAACAATCAACCTTTTTTTTAATAAAAAATAAGGAAAAATTAGGTATTAAAGATCTATTTTGACGACTCCCAACTTAATGAAGGTTGTCTCTCTTGATAAGGAGTTGACTCACCCGCAAAATCGTGCGTTAAACTCCTGTTGTGGATGTGATGATCTCTTTAATGGATGACGTAATATGTAAGTACTTCTATAAACATTTGTTGAGTTTTGAGGTATGCCCCGACTTTGGTGAACCTCCAAAACCTAACTCATATAAACTTTCTTTTATCAAAAAGAAAAAGAAAGTATCAATGGTCCTGCATTTCAAATAGTTAATAGTTTTTTTTTTCAAAAAAAAGGAAAAAGCAAATGGTCTATTGGTTAGAAAATAAGGAAAATCAAGGTTGAGATTGAGAAGCTTAATTGAGGGCTCCCACTAGTAGTTAGGTTTAAAAAGTGAGTTTAGCTTTGATGTTTTCCACCAAAGATAGTCTAGCTTTGAATTTTAAACCTTTTCCCTCTGTTTTGCTCACTTCTTCCTAATCACCACTACATTATAAATGGTCCCATATCTGCGTCTAATTTTTATTTAATTTCCATACACTCTACTATTTCTCACATTAATTTTCAAATTAAACTAATAATTTAACCAGTAAACACAACTGTTTTTTTTTCTCCTACATATAAACTTGGTTTTTAATCGATATGGTGTATCTATTTTGAAATTTCCATATTGGTTTGACATTTTTTAAGAATAATTTTGATATACCATCATGTAATTTTTTTTACACTGACAATGTCAATCAACCCCAACTCACCCTTTGTATCACTTTTAAGATATATATCATTAAAGTCAAACATTTATAATGATCCAACAACTAATTGAAAATGTAAAAATATTTACACCATTGGTGAATATAAATTAAATTATTTTTGTGGGTATATTGATTTGGTACAAGTAAAAAGAGAATTTAAAAATGATAAGTCACAGATATAAGAATACAACCTTGTATAATACTATTAAAAAAAAAGATTTCCAAGTCGTATACACAAAATATGAGTTATATGGTTGATAAGAAATTTGAAGTCCAAGTTACACGCGACACATACGATTAGCATGTTTCATAAAAAAATAAAACAGAAAAATTTATGAAATCATATTTTTCGTGTATGAAAAACTTTTCTTTCTGAATGTTAGTTATGCGTCTCATATACAATAACTTGTAATCTTTGTTTTAAATTTTGTGTAGAAGCCTTATTTCTCATGTAAGGGGAGAAATACCGTATCATTTTATTTTCTAGCATCATTAACCATAATTTGTATAATATTTTTTTGTAAGTTTTGGATGCTTTTTGTATTCAAATATTATCATGAACATGTTAAAAAGTGTGATCACATTTCTTTTTAATCTCCTTTAAGCTGGCATATATGTACTGAATTAATATGATAATGGCAGCCTAATTTAGGTTAATTATATATTAAGCATTTGGTTTGTGTGTGGGGGAGGTATCTGCTCAATTATATCGACTCCAGTAGGGCCAAATGAGACACTGAAAAACTTATGTGTCTAGACTTGACTAAAGCAAAAGCAAATTTGGAGATCCAAAACAAGCACAATATTGATCACTATGCTAGCTATAGATTCCTTACATAAAAGAAGATATATGAAAATGTGGATATTATTTTTGGGAAAGTACATAAGAATGTGAGTGAATAACGTATGGAAACAATTTTTGCTTTTTTCATACCACAATTTTAGAAAACAAGGGTAGCCATTGATTGCATGCAATAAGGTCGGTGAGTGGCGGTGCAACCCTAACCCAAAAGCCAAATTCATCCTTGTTGGAGCCACATAACTATGTGCTTTTTGATTACCTAACTAGTTAGTCATTTTTCGTTTTTGCAATTTAAGGTCCTAATATTGATTGAGAAAAAAACACAATACTTTTATGTCACCATGATACAAATATGGCACATAGAAGGCTTCTCAACAAACTAAAATAAGCAAAGTTGTAATAAATTAATAATCAGGTATCTTGTAGAATAAATAATTTGATTAATACATAATCTATTGGTTGGAAGGAGCCTGTATTATATAGTTCTATATTAATAACTTAATAATTTAAAAATACAAAGTTATTTGGAAGCATACCTACATAATGAACTCAAGCATCTGCAGCCGTAGTAGGTCCCATCCCCTTACTTTGGGACTGGTCTACCACCTCATGTTTGTGGTTTGGTGGGCCCATTTCATTCCCTGCTTCCATACAAAATTTGAAGTGAAGCTGGCAAAAGTAACATTTTTTGCCTCAGAAAATTCTAGACCTTGAAAAAAAACTCATTTCAAACAAACTACTTTCTTTCCAATACACTAATCCACATAATCAGTGATTACAAAAGTGAAATGTTACACATTTTCTGTCAGACACTTTAAATAGAAGATATGTTTGGTGTCCGATTATATTACATGTAATTATATTTAATTAATTTTTTTTTTTTTTTAAATTTATATCAACGTAATGTGTCGGTGTCTGATATGATGTCATGTTGTAATTGTTTCATGTATCTTGTTTTAGTGAAGTTATTGAACTATTTTAATTTTATGGCTCATGAATTTCAAAAAAGCACTTCATTAATAATAATGGTTGGAGAAAAAATCTACATTCTTTAATTTGTTTTGACTCAAGAACATTACTTTTTCCCTCTAAGTCTAAATAAAACAACTTGCTCTCTCTCTACTTTTGATCTACTCTTTCTTTCTCTCTTTCTCTCAAAAACAAACACACCAAAATACAGTTTTGACATCTTGTCTGAAAACTCTATAATCCTTTTTCTTTTTTCTTTTGTACATAGCAAAAACAGAGGAAACAGAGCATCATCAACCATGGCTGCCAACAAGTTTGCAACCATGTTACACAGAAACACCAACAAAATAACCCTTGTTCTTGTTTATGCAATCCTTGAATGGATACTGATAATCCTTCTTCTTCTAAATTCTCTTTTTTCATATTTGATCATAAAGTTTGCTGATTATTTTGGCTTGAAAAGACCCTGCATGTGGTGTGCAAGAATTGATCATATCATAGAGTCTGAAAAAAACATGAATCCTTGTAGAGATCTTGTGTGTGAAGCTCATGCTATTGAGATTTCCAAATTGGTTTTCTGTTCCAATCATCACAAACTAGCTGAATCAGATGACATGTGTGAGGATTGTTCATCTTCATTTTCATTCAAACCAAATTATGTTAAAGTTTCTCAAAGTTTAGATGTTTTTCCATGGATGAAGGAAATAGATATGATTAATGGTGCTGATGGAAAGGGAATTGATAAAGTTGAAGAGGGTTTGAGATGTTCTTGCTGTGGTGTTAACTTTGATAATAGATTCTACCCTCCTTGCATTGTTATTGATCATTCTATGAACATTTTGGATTATGAACAGAACTCACAGAAGCAGAACATGATCAAAGAAGGTGTGTTTGTCTCAGAAGTTGATCATCAGTCAGATCAAAGCAGATCATATTTTACACTTGACCATCATGAAAATCAACAGAACATTGATGAAAACAGTGGAATTCATATGTTGTTTGAGGTTGAACATGATTCTGGTACAAAAAAAGAGGAGGCAGAAGAGAATTGTGCTTGTTCTGTTTGTGATGGTGTCAAGGAAACTATGGTTGATGATCTTTACAAGCTTGAATTCGGTGTAATTAAAGGGAATGAAACCTTGGAAGAGGAAACTTTGAATGTTCCAAAGCCTCAGGATGATGATCAAGCTTGTGACAAGACTACTGTTGAAGTTGAGAAAACTGAGGAAATTCCAGCCAAACATCTTGAATTTTTCATTCATGGTGATGATTGCAGTTTGATTCCTGTTGAATTGGTTGAATCCACTGCCACAGAAAATGGAAATCAAAGTAGATGTGATAAGGTGGTGGATGAAGGGTTTAAGGAGAGTGAAGATTTTATTCTTGATTTTGGTATGAGTACTGATGCAGAAGCTGAACCATTAATTGAGAATTGGCACATTTCTGGTGATATTGTGGCAGAATTTTCATGTCAAGAGAATAAAAATGTGTCCAAGGTCAATGAGATTGAATCAGATCAATTGAATTATCAAGATGTGAGGTTTTCTCAAATGGATGAAGAATTCCATAAAGATGATAATGTTGAAGTAAACATGGAAAGAATGATGAATGGATATTTTGATGGAGAACTAGGTTCATATGTTTCTCTAGGTTGTTATAATTTTGCTTGTTAACAATTCCACTCATTTTTTATATTATTGTTCTTGTGATTATTTATATGCAATCATTGATCTAATATACTTTATTTATTCTTGCAGCTTCTGATGATGCATCACAAACTCAAGGTGAGGAGGAATATGAAGCAGAAGTATCAATTGGAACTGAAATTCCTGATCAAGAACAAATGGATGAGTATCAAGGCCAAGATATTCTTTCGGATACAAATCAAAGAATGCAAGAAGATTCATCTACTAGCTCAGTCAGGTTTAATGCCCAACATGATAGTGGTAAGCCTCAATTTATCGTCCTTCTTTTACCTCAAATCCATGCATAGAACCATGATTCTAAATCGAGGTTGCAGTCGCAGACCTTAATAATGTGGGAAAATGTAGCCGATGCGACTACAATTGCAGTTGTGATTTCACGAAAACATTTTTATTGGGGCAGTAATTTAGAACCATGCTTATAACTTTCTAATGACTTAAGCTGAATTTATTTTTTCATATTTTTAAAATAGAAATTTGCAATATGTAATTAGGTCATGAGAGAGATGAAGAAGAGTTTGTAGAATTTAAAACCATGTCACTTGAATTAAGAATGCCAACAGCAAGTAACCATATGCCTTCATCTTTGGAGCTTAATGAGAATGAAGAAGAAAAAATTCCCGACACACCGACTTCTCCGGAGAGTCTTCATCAACTGCATGAGAAACTACTTTTTCTTGAGAGGAAAGGGTCAGGAACAGAAGATTCATTGGATGGAAGTGTAATAGGCGACATAGAATGTGGGGACGTGACCTTCGAGGAGTTAAAATCCGCATTGAAATCTGAAAGGAAGGCTTTGAAAACACTATATGCAGAGCTAGAAGAAGAAAGAAATGCATCTGCTGTAGCAGCCAATCAAACAATGGCAATGATTAATAGGCTTCAAGAAGAGAAAGCAGCAATGCAGATGGAAGCTTTGCAGTATCAGCGAATGATGGATGAACAATCCGAGTACGATCAAGAGGCTATGCAGATTTTGAATGATCTTATATTGAAGAGGGAGAAAGAGAAGCATGAGCTAGAAAAAGAGCTTGAAGTATATAGAAAAAAGGTTCATGAGTATGAGGTAAGAGAAAAGATTTTGTCAAGAAGAGATAGTAGCATAAGAAGCAGAACTTCATCTCCTTCTTGTAGCAATGCTGAGGATAGTGATGGGTTGTCTATTGATTTCAATCAAGAATCAAAAGAAGAAAATGGTTTTCATAGCAACCAGAACACTCCTGTAGATGCTGTGTTATATTTGGAGGAATCATTGTCAAATTTTGAGGAAGAGAGGTTATCTATACTAGAACAGCTGAAAGTATTGGAAGAAAAGCTAATTATATTGAATTATGAAGATGAAGAACACTGCTTTGATGATACTGCATCGATAGAACATCTTCGTGAAGAGAATGGGAATGGATATCATGATCACGATCATGACGATCATGATGATTTCCAAGGTCATGTAAATGGATTTGTAAATGGTAATGGAAAGCATCATCAAGGAAGGAAAGTCTTGGCTACTAAAGCAAAGAGGCTTCTACCACTTTTTGATGCAATCAGTACCGAAGAAGATGTAGAGTTGAGTGGAGATGAAAATGAATTAGACTTTTCTCAGTTGCAAAATGTTTCAGCTGAAAAGACCAATTTGGATAAGAAAAAGGTTGGTTTAGAAGAGGAGGTGGATCATGTTTATGAGAGACTACAAGTTTTGGAGGCAGATAGAGAGTTTCTGAAGCATTGTATCAGCTCATTGAGAAAAGGGGATAAAGGGTTAGATCTTCTTCAAGAAATTTTACAACATCTACGTGATTTGAGGAATGTGGAACTCAGAGTCAGGAACATAGGAGATCTTTCGGTGTAAAATGTCTACATGTTAAACTCTACCAAAGATATGACAGGTAAAAATGCTAACTGTTTTTATTATTTTGAGCATGTTTGAGTTGACTTATTTGATCTTATCTCTTGATATAAACACTTGCGAGACCATTTATAGAAACAATTTATGATGTGTTCATAAACTTTCTAGGATAGCTTATGAAAACATCTCAAACTTTATTTCAACTTTTGTTTATAGAATTGGCCTATCCATTTTTTTTAAACAAGCTTATCCACGAGGGCTTTATATGATAAGTGCTCATGCTATAAGCGCTTGGTTAGGTTATTTATCCAAACAAGCTTTTATCTTATTTGTCAATTGAAATATGAATTCATTGAGGTGTTCCAAAATGCAGATTGTAGTTGATCCACATGCTGCAAACCAAGCACACATGAGAAGTTTGCACCAATGCAGTGCTCTACATATATACACAAGACAACAATGCATGCATCATTCCAGTTTTAACAAAAAAAGACAATAGGAGCTCCCTAATGGAGAAGGGAGAATCCTTGTAGCATGATCTGTTTGATACAATATGGTGGACAACAAAAATTAAGTCTGCCTTATGATATTTTTTGTTTCATTTTCTTTGTCCAAGTGGGCCCAAATTTTTGTGGGTTGTGTTCATCATGATTACCTTTATGAAAAAGGAGGATGATGAGCATATGTGTGTGTAGGGTAGTGAGTTGAAGCCATGCTGTCACTTGTATTTTATGAGGAAATTAAGACCTGGCTTGCAAAGCTGGAGAGAACCATAAAAAATGATTCCAGTGCCAGGTGCATAGAATTTTGTTTATTAGAGAGACAGAATTAGGGCCACTAGTTTTGTCATTTTTTTTTTACATTATTTTTTTGAGGTAAGAGTGAAGTTTGAGGTAAGTAGCCTCTTTCTCATCTTTTGTATTATTGCATCCTATGAGGTTTTTTTTTTATCTTTCTCAAGACAAAAAGCTGAGTCACTTGTATACTACATGTATGTATTCATTTGTAATTATTATAAAAAAAGTGAGTGTTTGTTTATATACTGCTTGGAATTTACTCTTACTAGTATTTTTTAAGGTTTGTTTGTGACGTGACTTAGATGGATGTTTAACAAGAATTAAAAATAGCATGAGATTGAGAATTGAGAACCAAACACAGCTTTCACAATTGATTGTGTTTTAAGCTAGATACAACTTTGTGTTTGATTGAAAACAATGCAAGTAAACTAAAAATATTAATATAGTGAGGTGAAAACAATAGAAGGACGGCACAGAGATATTACTAAAGGGACATAAAACCTAGTATACAAACACATTTTGATCAATGATACAGTTGAGTTTGTTTTGGTAAAGAAAAAAAATCTAGATTATTGAAGAGACAATATTCCTGTCTTTTGGTGATCCAAGAGGTATAATTAAAATACTTAATATACTTTTATATAATTAAGCTTAATTAAGCAGACTTTAATTTTAATAAAGCCCACAGAAACAGAATCCAGTTGAAAATATGACACTAATCTGTGTAATCAAGATTAAACGTGTCGAGAGGAACAAATAGGTCACCATCTATCTACTATCAACTATAATTTCAAAGAGACAAACATGAGTATTTTCTTCTTCTTGTGTTCATACATCCTTGTCAATATTGAAACTTTTAACCTCTAAATTTTAGTAATGCTATTAATGCACCGAAATTGTGGTGTATTTACTTCTATTTCCACGAGAACAAATGAAAATGATGATAATATATATTTCCCTATGAAAAGTCAATTAAAGATGATAAGTTATGTATGCATAGGCACATGTTTAAAGTGCCCTTGATTTTTGGTTAAGTTAACTTTCAATAATTTTTTTTGTCTTAAGAATTCAGTTCTCATGGAAATCCTTTGATAATATTTGAGAGTTTAGTTATAAAGTAACTGAAATTTAACTAAAGATTATCTTAGAGACTAAATCGGTTCGACTTTAAATAATAATAAAAAAAATCAACAACTAGTAATTGAGCCCAACCTGTTGGTTATTTTTTACAATAGTTCCAAATAAGTAGCTATCGGGGTCCATTTTGCAATGAAGGTGTATTTAACGTTTTAAATTTAATCTGAGTCTATCAACATAGGGATTATGACCATTTCACTGCCACATCTCCCATGACATGAGAAATGACAGCCACGGACATCTTTTTCTTTTGTATATATTTTGCTTCATTCCTCTCTCTATCAAAGCCTATTTCATCCCATCCAAAATTATGGTTAATTGATACCATATATGATGAGGAATAAGGAATTCCTTTCGATAAAAAATGATGATGAATTAACACATAAACATGGTAACAAGATAATAATAAAATTCTCTCAAGGTAAGGGTAAAAACTACGAGTCGTCTAGACTAAAGACATAGTTCCACTATAATCAAATAAGAGTACAAGAGAAAAAAAGTTACCTGCACGGGTCAATTGATTGGAGAATTCGTTAGCCAATCTAAAATAAGCACAAGACATAGGAACTAGTTTAGGATTCAGAACCTTACGAACACGAGGGGTCCAAAGGACATCCATTCCAGTGCTTACGAATCTTAGAGTTAACCATTTGGTCATGTGTTTTATTCACATACGTTAAAACTTCATCCACCAATCGAATCATATATGTGAAGTTATGTGGTTCCCAATTAACTTGCTCAACTCTAAATCTATAGGAAGGTTATGTAATCCGCACAAAAATAGTGGTGATTTTAGTAGTTGTCCAAAAGTTGTATGAGGAGTAAAATTCCTTCCACCAACTCAAAAGACCCTCTGACTCTTAGTGCCTATGTCTAAAGGGGATATCGTCGAAAATTGCCAACGATTAAGCATTTTTCTTCTAAAGTCGGATGAGTGGAAAAGATGAAGCCTTTGGGCTAGCCACTAAATCCTCTAGGTCTAGAGAAAAATGACAAGAAATATCTTGGCAACGACCTCACTAGCCAACATAATTTGCCGACATGAGATATAATAGCAAAACTATCGGTTTGAAGACTATTGGAAGTTAAGAGATCAACGAAACCATGTAGGACCAACCTCGTGTTTGATGAAGGGTTGAAATTTGCATATGTTATTGGCAAAATTTCAGTCTCTCGAAATGGACAAAAAGACAACAGAAAGTCAAACATTTTGAATAAAACACGGAAGGATTCAATGAGAATTGAGAAACCGATCTAAGAGATGACTTGCAAGCCACACTTGTATAACACAACATACTTCAAGGTGTTTCTTGTTATTGCGGATAGTGGAGAAAGCGGGCCTTACAATCACATATTGAAAAAAGACTTAAAGTCGTTTGAATACCATCCGAAAAAGAGAAAATTGTAGTTTGATGTATGAAAACAAAGAACAAATGTTATGTACTTTAATTCTGAAGCCAACTTTTAACCAGAAACAAACTTAAACTTTGCAGAACTTTAAGCATATCTTCAACCGTCTTGTAAAATCCTTTAAAATTTGTTGTCATTTCAATTCAAAGTACTTTACCTTTCGACCATTTTATTTTCACAAGCAATGCCTTGAAATTCATTTACTTTCTTCGTAATTTATTTTTCAAGTAATTTTAATTTCGACGCTTTACATTTCTTGTCATTTATCTTTCAGTCTTTTAATTCAAGCCTTTCATTTTCAAGTTCTTTTAACTTAACAATCATTTTCATTTGAAGTCTTTTAATTTTTCAACAACTCGACCTTAACCTGTTTTTAGCCCAATTTCGACCATAAAACCTAAATCTAATTTGGAGATATTTTCTAAAAAAAACACTAAGCTCGTAAGTCTAACTATTAACTTGTTTGGACTCCCGCAGTTGCAATGGTTAAGCATTGAATTATGTTGCGGATTTGGTTGTCTTTCATTAGAACAAAAATACTCATCAACACCTGACATATTTGAGTAAAAGTATTCAACTAAAGTAGTCTATTTAACATTCCAATGCATCTGGATTTGACAAATACTTATTGACCGAAACTATAACGTGTATACATATCATCTTTGTACACACAATCTCATACATCAATCTACCACAATAGATGAAATCGGGATTCCTTTCAGTTGAAAAAATGCTTACTTAGTCACAAACACAAATAAAAAAAATTAGACACACTCTCATAAATAAAAAAATTAAAAGAGAAAATAATTACATGATGTGACTAAATTCTTTTTCTAATTATTTTTTTTCGACTTATGTCAATGTGTCCAAACTGTTTTTACTCAAGTAAGACTTGCTCATGTGGTTAATGTCAACCGCATTTTCCTACATTTAGTGCAATGATAGCAGCTTACATGGAGGGGGATATTAATTAAATATTTTTCACTCAAAGAGTACTAATTTGTACAAGTTACCTTTAACATTTTCATGAATTAATTTTTTCTAGAATTCTTCCTGTAATAATTTTAAGCTTAGATATTTTTTGAAAGAGAAAATTATGATTAAAAGCAGTATATTTAGATACGTAAGTCATCATCGCCAAGTCAAGAGGGTCAGTAGGTCAATAGAAAGAAACACGCTTCTGTTGTTTTTTAGCAGAGAATTATGTTTATCTTTTGCTCTGTCTCAAACAACATACAACCTCATTATTCATCTTTTTCTTCTCAAACTCTCATTTCCTCTGCCATATAAAATATACCAAATCTCAGTTAACATACAAAAAAAAAAAAAAAACTTTCCTTCAACCTATACTACAATCCTTCAATTTCTGTTTCATGGGTTGGTGTTGGATTTCAGAATCATAGATAAAGACACCACTGCCATATGGACAAATCTTATAGCTTTTTTCACAGTATTCTCAAACACTTCAAATGCGGTTACAACCCAGGTAGGTAATACAAAACACTCAGTTTTCTCTTTTTTAATTTTTTTAATTTGAATTTTATTTTCTGATGATTATTCTTGAATCAGAGGGAAACAATGAAGCTGAGTTACAAAGAATGGCTTCACGGGAGCAGAAGATATTTTCATATGAAACCTTACTTTCTGCCACCAAGAATTTTAATGCTAATCATAAATTAGGTGAGGGTGGTTTTGGACCTGTCTACAAGGTAAATCAAATTAATCATCAATTTTCTTCTAGTATTTTATTTTTCAGATTTTATACTATTTTTTGGGTTTGCATCTTTTTGTAATTACAGGGGAAACTGAGTGATGGGAGAGAAGTTGCAGTGAAGAAGTTATCACAGACATCAAATCAAGGGAAGAAAGAGTTTATGAATGAGGCAAAATTGTTGGCTCGTGTGCAGCATAAGAATGTGGTGAATTTATTGGGTTATTGTGTTCATGGCACAGAGAAGATACTCGTTTATGAGTATGTTCCTCATGAAAGCCTAGACAAGTTTCTATTCAGTAAGTGCTTTTAGTTTTATCCCCTTTTTAACATGAGAAATATATATATCTTGCTTCACAAAATCATGTACAATTAGCAAGTTTCGTCTAATTAGAAGATTGTTTAAAGCAGATAATTATGATAATCATTTCGAAGATTTTAAATAACCATCTTTTAGCAAGGAGTAGAGAGGAAGATGTAATGGCTATAATTGAAAACTGTGTTGTTTCCCTACAACAGCAAATCCTAATCCAGTAGTAGTCCTTACATCCCAGATCATCATAGTATATTAGTAACCATCATTTAGTACTGCATTGCTGCACTATATCAACATAGATACACGTCCTAAAATCCTCTAATGTATGTTTAATTTATTATTTTTTCGTCGATGAAGTCAGGGAGTCCCTGCAGTATGCAAGGCATTTGTGGTCATCCGATCAAGATAAACTCGCTACTTTTAGAATTATAAAATAAAAAATTAAATATTTTTTCTTCTTAATCATTGGGTCTAGACCTGACGGTCGCTTGAGCATAGGGGTCCGTTTGGTTCGAGAGTTTTAGAGGGGAGGGGCGGAGAGGGGAGGGAAGATTTTTAATTTGAAGTGTTTGACTCAATTTTTAGAAGGGGAGAGGAGCAAATCTTTTTAAAATTTGATTGCATTGCCATAATTATCCTTAAATTAATTTCAAATCTCAATATTAACCTTGTAACAACTTTTATTATTATTTATTATTATTAGGTTATCTTATTCTTATTACAATTATT
>Ga0315915_1006069_pt1 | contig 14891 bp, 12 predicted proteins | sample MpolbnodulesMG_FD_207738 | JGI IMG/M metagenome (GOLD analysis project Ga0315915, IMG submission 207738) | Medicago polymorpha root nodule microbial communities from Los Angeles, California, United States - branched nodules | ecosystem: Host-associated > Plants > Roots > Nodule | place: USA... | reverse complement strand
TTAATAGGTCATTCAAAAACCACTTTTTTTTTTTTTTAGAAATTCTGGTTTTTGAATGACCTATTAGGGGGTAAATCAAAACAAAAATATTTTACAAGGGTAGATAAAAAAAATAATTTATAAGGTGTAAAACCGAAAATGACCTATATTACAAGTGGGTAAAACACCTTTAACCCTAAAATCAATGAGCGTTGAAAAAAGCTATCATGGGATCATAAACCACTTGTTTAGCATTGACAGCCATAACAAAATCAGCATGTGCATAATCTTGGTTGAACGCTGCCACGAGCTTGTTAGCATCATGATCTTCGAGGTCATTGAGCAAAACTTTCACATCTTGTACATCAGATAGCATATCTTGCCCTCCATATCCGAGAAAAAGTGGGAAATCATTCGGGATTTTGGTCAGGTCGTAAGTTGGAGGAACTCGTTGACCATAGTGTTGTACATTTTGTGCTTGATCAACATAATCATACTTTGCTATTTTTCCTGTTCTGATCACTACTCATATTCCATGATACAAGAGCCATGTCAGTAAAAAAAAAAAACGTTAGTCCTAATCTGAAATGCATTAGATTTATATGATATTGAGATTTGTTTTTCAATATGCAACATTATATATATTTTTTTTACATCCATCTAATCAAATAAAACCATGATGATAGCATCTACATAGTGAGATGTGATTGAACGTATGTGAAAAATAGTTTTATATCCACACAAATTAAATCCATTGTTGATTCTTAGTAGACTTACTTTGAGAAAAATGGATCAAGTTCTTTGTTGATGTTGGTTGTGGTTCATGATCAAGATAGATATCTATCCTAGAAGCATTTATGCAGCAATTTGGACCTATAAAATTTAATAGTAATTAAGAAATACCAAAATAAAATAAATAGTTATGGTAATAATCAGTTTGATACATAAAAATTAAGTGAAATTTTCTCATCATTAGTAAAAATGTAAAGCACCTGTGAAAAATGACATTAGGTTTGCGCAATTCAGGTTTAGAGTCTTGCAGATGCCATCCAGAAACTTTGATCCAACATCCCTGCTCATTAGAAAAACATATGATATATTATTTCTGTTAGATATTTGTTTTTAGTTTTATCCTTTTCTTTTGCACTCAAACATAATTAAGAAAGATAAAGAAAAATAAATAAAAGAAAGGGTTATTTATTCTCTTACACATTAGGAAGGAATTCACGGAGGCCTAACCAATATGCATCCTGTTATGCAAAAAAAAAATAATGTAAATGTTTTCATAATATTCTTTAATTAATATTTAACTAAATATAATTATGTGTCTCTCACATACATCAGCTAAAAATAGGTCAGCAGCAAGTTTTGTAAATTTTGAAGGAATTAGATTCATATGAGCAATTGGACTAAGTAATGCAGTTGATCGCAACATATTCACAAGATTTCCTTGAGATAAAGCAGCAAAGGCTATTAATGTTCCCTGAAAAATTTACATCATTAATTGTTACATACATATATACACAATAATTAAAAAACATAAAAAATAAAAAAAATCGTTAGGAGTGTTCACCTGAGAATGACCTACGTAGTGCATTTTTTGACCAGTATTGTTGTACACATACTGGACTGAAGCAGGAAGATCATAACTAGCTAATTCATCCCATGACCAATCCCAATAAGCCTAATACATTATAAAAATAAATCAACAATCAATTAAAGAAAAGTCTACTAACTTGTGAAAAAAATGAAATACATGTATATCATAAGTATAAGAACCATGTCAGTAGGACTTAATGAAGTGTGCATGGTGCTATATTTTGTGCCGCGACCATTGACAAGCCACACATCAAATCCACTGTCTGCTAAGATAAATCCTAATGATTCTTCTGGAGAATTGAACAACCATATTATAGCATCCTAAAATCAATCATAGGTGTCAATAACACTGACCTTGCATATACAATGTTGTAATAATTTGTATATGTATCTATAACGCAACTTACACAAAAGAGACCATGTTGTATTAGCACGGGTGGCTTGTTTGCTTTCTCACCGGACCGCCCTGCCGACAATCTCAACAAGCTCAAGATGTAGCCATCCTCTGTTGTAACCTGAGTGCGTTAGGAAAAAAAAAATTAATGTTAATTAAAATATGTGATATATTAAGTTATTAATTACCATTTATGTGTCCTTAAAAAAAACATTTCTGTGTTTGTTGGTTCACCATATTTAATTTAATTTGTCTATTTTTTTACTTTTTAGCATATATAATTGGTTCATTAAATTTGGAAAAAGGCTCTTCATAGTCAAATGCTATTAATATTTATTTACCTTATGTTCTTCACATGTATACCCTTGTGTCTCTACCATACTCTTGCAGATATCATCATTGGTAACTAGAGAGGATGCTGAAATTACATTGGTTGTGTGAAGTGTTTTTCTTCCTTGTGCTACTGTAATGCAAAACAAGACTATTGAGATTAGACTAACTAGTATTGTGCTGGCCATGTTGACAATGTGGTTAATTATGCTTATGAATACATACCCCTCCATAGAAAACAGATTTATACTGTAGGTGTCTTAATTTGGAGGGAAAAGGACAAAGTTGAAGACAAATTTGCACTTTAATGGTTCTAATAATTAACTTTTGTTTTAACATATGTTTAATGGTTGTTCGTTCTTCTAAATCAATAAGAAAATGTTCCACCTTAAACTTCTTTTTAATCAATTAATTAATATACATAACCTGATCAACGTTCAAGGCATTGGCATATTGATCTATGTTAATGTGATTTTATAACAAATAATTAGTTGTTTATTCTGGCAATTTGGGTTGATGCAACTCTAATGTTATCTTAATAGTGGCCAAGAGTCTTTTTCTTGGTGGAGAGTTGATTTGTCATGTATGAATGTGCGAATATTTGTTTTGTTTGACATTTAATTATAGACAAATAATTAAGTTACGTTAAAGGCATTTAGACAACTGACAAGTCACTCTAGAAAAGAAGCAAACATTTTAAAGGTCTTTGGTGGAAGGAAAAATGATAAATTCTTGGTTAAATAAGTTTTTTAAGTTTAAATAGGTCCTTTAAATTAACATTAAAAAATGTGAATTCTAGACATTTGACTAGAGAAAAATAGTTTATATTTTTTATCTAATATTTAATAAAACAAACCATAAAGAAACAGGAGAATTCATCTTTCGTGTCCCATAATTTTTTCGACGGAGATTTGTCATCGTTAATAGGTGGTGAAAATTTTGTAATAAGCGAGTAAGATCTAGAGTTCCTAACACGCGTTCGTGAATTTTCGTAGGTAAGCCTTCGTAATATTATATACCATCTCTGTCCGCGTTGTCTACTTCACAAGCCTTTCCCTTCGTTCAATCTATTCAGTGCGTGCGGGTGCATCCAAACCCACGTAGACCCTCGACACTTCGCCGGTGAAAATGATCGTCTGCGTCGCCGTCGTTGGTCACCAGGTGAGTCTCCGTCACTTTCCCGTTCTTTACTTCATCGTTTTCATCTCCGATCTGAACTTGAATTTCTGTTTGATTTCTCCGATTGCTGCAGAACAATCCATTGTATATACAGAGCTTCACGGAGGCTGATGACGCTCTCAAGCTCCACCATATCGTCCATTGCTCGCTCGATGTCGTCGACGAACGAGGTAGGTTCACTATGCGATCATGCTCATTTTGATTACTAGTTTTTTTATTTCGAGATTTAGGTAACTTTGTTTTATCTATTAATTTGTTGGTTGCTGCAAATTGTTGAGATCTCTGTACCCTTAGTTTAGAGAAAATTTCAATATTTTTTTGTTGGATTTGGGATTTTTTTTCTCTTACTGTTGGGCTATGAAGCACGATCAGTGACACCACATTGATAATAATTTGAGAAAATGACACAATTCAATGTATTCTCTCGTGTTTGGTGTCAGACACCGGCCATGTCTTCGATTAAAAGTGTCCGTTCTACATAGCTTATTGGACAATCTTAATCTAGAGAAACTTGAAATATTATATTGTTTGCCTTGTTTTGGGGGGAATCTGATGAAATGTGTTTTCATGGCAGTGAACAATCCTAAGAAATCTGGACCAATGCTGAATGAGACGTTTTTGGGATTGCTTTATCCAATTGAAAATTACAAAGTGTGAGTGCATTTGTATTATGTGGAAAAAAATTATTTGATTTTTATATAATCCAACAATGAAAAGTGGGCGATTTTCATTTTTGATCTGTCGTGTCGTTTGCAGTTATGGATATCTGACTAATACAAAGGTGAAATTTATCTTGGTGACCACGGATATTGATGTTAAAGATGCAGATGTGAGAAATGTGAGTATCAATAGAAGTTGATGGTTTTCTTTCATTTCCGTAGTATAATTTCCTGGAATTATGTTTTTCATTAGCCCAATTTGCTTGTCTTCTTGAATGGAAGTTTATGACTGGTGCAGTAATACTTTTAGCAATGAAGTTGATTATATGTTGAAGCATGTATTTTGTATTCATGGTGGAATACTTCGTCACCGTGTTTTGAGCTTCGTTAAAATCATGATTATTTATTATTGGGATGTGAGAAAAGCAATCCTATCGTCAAACCAAACAGATGTGGAGTAAATCCTAATGTGTGGTTGTGTTTACTGGTGTATTAGAACTTAGAAGACCTTCAATGGATGAATGGCAAATCTTATGGTTAATTTAGTTGTATAATTAGTTAGACAGGGATCTTAATACTACAAAAACTAGAAGGGAAAGTAAACGCAGCATTGTTAAATAGCGCATAGCGGCACTGCACGATAGTGCTATTGCATAGCGGAATTTGAACGAATCGCTATTGTTCCGCGATACACTATTTAGTACAAATATTGTGATATTAGTGGCTTTCGCGGTGCTATAGTACTATTACATAGCGGAATTTGAGCAAACCACCATTTTCTGCAATCTGCAATTGACATCATTGAATAATAGTGGGAGGTCAATGATTTTTGAGTGAAATTGGGAGAGAGTGCAGGTCTCTTGAATACCTAGGGTGCTGAAAAGTTACCCATTTCCATTGTACATTCTTGGCATTCGAACTTTAATCACATTCGTTAGAACTTAGAAGGCTTTCTTTTTGTAACGAAGTTTGCTGTTTTCCAAATCTGATCTATTTCCATCACTATGCTACATCAATCCCAAGATTACTGGTTAAATAGTTGTTGGGTACCTTCTAGCATGAGCAGTTAATGGTGACACGATGTTAACATTGGGCTGCACCTATTGTCATGTATTTCTTGTGTAGAATGTGTATTTGTTAGGTACCTCACAGTTACTAAAGTTGATGTTAATAGAAATACAAAGGGAAGAAGGCGGTTAGTGACAATGAGGGAAATGCAAGGAGGGAGCATATTAGGGATCTGAATTCAAATCACATGCACATGTGGCAGTGGGTGGGTAGTATTAGGAAGGTAAGGGAGGGAGTAGGGGTAGAATGTAAAGTGGGAGAAGGGAGAGTGGAGAGGTAAGAAAAATTGGGGGAAGTTTGGGAAGGAGGTTGCAGCCTATATCTTTTTCCCTTTAATTTTATTCTTTTACTACCTGTACAGATCTTTCTATCCACTGCGTCAATGGGTGGCCGTGGTGTGGATAAGTGAGTCAGTGTAACTACCAGTGAGTGTTAGATGAAAGTTGGCTTAATGTTGTGAAGGCAAGAAGTTGTGACGGAGGGAAAGGCAAGAGAGATGAGGGAAAAAGGGAGTGTCAATGACTGTGATGGAGAGAGGATGTGAGATATGGAGAAATAATTTTAGAAATCCTGAAGGGGAAACAAATGGGACTTGTATGGGAAAATTTTGGTGAGGGGTAATTTTGCAGGTGAAAGACATGAATTGCATAGAAAAATGTTCGGAGAGAAAATATGCCAATTTTTGTAATAGTAAAGAGGCAATATATGCATAGTAAGAAAATTTTACCCTTGCTAATTATTTCTTTTACTTTAGATACTCCATCCATTCTCAAGCATTATCAAAAAATGTCTATCTCTTTGGATCAAATATGTAGACTGTTTTTGCTTTTATTCCCTCCCAGAAATACAAATTGATGATAGGCTCTTTTATCAAATAGTTTTTCCTTGCTTTGTTTCACTCTGTTCTCTCTGGGGAAGATATATAACCTTTTTTTTCAGACATGTTTTTTGATCTAGTAATATTTGTTTTCATAAAAAGAAAAAGAACATGATGTTTTTTATTTTTATTTTAACACAGATGTTTCACTTAAGAATTTGTTATTGTCATGTTCCCCTGCTGTCATTTTCCCGAGTGATGAAATTGATTCTTTTGTTTCTCACATCAGTGGTCTACAATTGAGAACTCCTACATGTTTTCTTTCACAAAATATGACATGAGAAATTGTTACTAAATATCTACAATTTTGTACCAATACCACTATGTTTTGATACCGTTCTTTTAATTGAATTCTAATGGGTAATACTATTGAAGTTTTGAATACACACATTTAGCTACTGTTTGTTTGTTCCTTTGTCACATAATAACTCTGGATATGACCTATGAAATATCGTACTATTTGGTGTTATTTTTTCCATGCTAACTTCTGATATACAGTTTTTCAGGAGATTTCATGCTGCATATGTAGATGCAGTTTCAAATCCATTCCATGTGCCGGGTAAAAAGATAACATCTAGAACATTTGCAGAAAGAGTGAGCACAATCGTCAAGTCATTTGGTTTTAGTTCGGCTGCATGAAAATCTAATACTGGTGCTGATGTGATCCTTTGATGATATATAAGCACAAAACCTTTTTCTATTTCTTTTTACCTTGTAATTTAGTATTCCTTAGGAATGGAATTTCACCGAGGTAAAATATGTGTAGGAACATTTTCAACTGAGTTTAATGTTCATTGTTCAATATATAATATATTAAAAATCAATCTTCATATTTGTATTTTTTTTTATATATCTATTCTCCCTTTAAATTTCCTGATACTTGAAGGTTAAGTTATATATTACTAAACATGTAATCTTTTAAATGGGGTTTTGCACTAGAGTGGAACAGTGATTTTACTTGATGCATTGCTGTCCTGGAATGGTTGGGAGGTAGAATATTTATTGAAATTGGAGTGGCTTTGTGGGGTGTTTTTAGTTGGTTGTGCCCCTTTGTAAAAGCTTACTACTTAAGCATTGTGGGAAAGGCTCGTAGCAAGATCTTTACAACACCCGAGTGACAGAGCATTTGCTCTGTATAAGATGGATCACACGGTATATCTTATATTTTAGAGAATCTAAGTGGTCCTTTAAGAGATTGAATACCAAATGCATAGTGTAACAGGAATTAAATAAGTAGTAGTGAATTAGAAGTATTAGTGAATTAGTCTATTTTAAGTATTTGTTTTACTTTATGTCAATTGGCATCACATGCCTTCGGTCTTGCGTGATTGATGTTTGCTAAACACAATTTGATGAAATTTTTTAGTGCTTTCGAAGTGGAAGAGAAGATGGAAATGAGTTTATATTTCTTATGTGATGAACCTTTTACTATGGAACATCAATCAGACCGAAAAAATATTAAGATATTTATGATGGATGTTGACGATGAAGCCTGAAGGTGAACCTCTTGAGCAGTTCATGAAAAGCTTCGATGAACTCAAACCTTTAGTAAAAAAATCGATTTAGCTCACAGCCTCACACCAACAAGAGGGTGACTCTGCAGTGCACAATGGGAAAATACTGCAACCACGAGAAAATTGTTGGTGAATTGCAGCATTTTTCAAATTTTAACCCTCAAAAATCCTAGACCGGCATCCACAATCGTGAAACAGGACAAACCCGTTAATTCATCTCCATTTTTCTTCAATCCGTTAATGTTGGATGACAATGGAACCAAGGGGAATTTCCTGCAAACTCCAGCCAGTTTCAGCTTTGAATCACTATTCAACAATGCAGTTAGGAGTTGATTTCGTGAGAATGAAACGGTCAAGTTTAAGGAAGCTGATTGGGGTTTTTCCGAGCAATATTCAGCCTCAATTCAAACCCAATTTTCTACCAATAGTTCTATGGTTGATTTTGATTCCCAAGTGATATAAGTGTGGTATATATTTCATTTGATTGGTGTATTTCTATCAAGACTGTCACTGTCAAGTCTGCGTCCATCTTCAATTATGTCACAAACGTGTTGGACAAGCTTCAGGGTGGCCATGGGTATCAAAGATCATTCGAAACCACACCAGACTTCAAATTTTCAATGATCTCTGTCAAAGGGAGGTGCAAAACTTTCTAAAGATAAGAATGGTTTTTCCATTATCATTTTGTGTATTGGGAAATGAGAGAATCATCTATTGGAAAAGCTTGCTCTTGCCAATGTAGGTGATTATGTGAGTATAGTTTTCACTAAATCTATTCAAGAATTGTTGTCTGATGATATTGAACATGCTTTTGATTCGACTTCTATAGTAAATGTCCATGGGTGGACTATTAAAACCAATTACTATACTACTGGTGTTGCTGTTTGGATGGCTTATCTCTACGATGACTTTTCTTTTGAGAACTTGTCCACGTTTGATCCAATGGTTTCTTTGGTTATGGTCTTTGATATTAATTATTTGCTCGACTCATCTCCAATCATACTGTCACAAAAATGATGTCATTATATCATATAGCTTATTCAAAAGCTCCTTCACTTTCTTTCACATATTTATTACGTTTTTAGTTATATTTTAATTGGTTTACATTTTTAGTAACATTTTAATTGGTTCCCTACAATAACCTAGTAGTAATTACTCAAAGCTTACAATAACTTAGTAGTAATCACTCAAAGCTTGGTTGCCATAGTCAAGCAGTCAGACAAATCAATCCATATTGCAAATTCGACAAGATGGATTTTTAACGACAGAAACACAATAAATTGGTTTTGTCAAGTCTTACTGTAAAGAACAAGTTTGCAAGCGACAAACTTGTGAAAATAGGGTTGCAAGCGACAAACCTATCAAAATAAAAGTTTCCGGAATCTACCAGAATTGAGAGAAAAGTCTCGAATATTATTAATGAATAAAAGTGTGCCTCTTAGGCTGCATAAGTTCTGCTTATATAGTGAAAGAAATAACAAACCCGTGTGCCAAAATAAAACAAAACGAAATAATAATAGAAAATTCTAGAAAATTACTAAGATTTGGTTAAAATAAAATACTATAAAATTACTAAGGAAGCCCTCCTACATCACATATTCAACGGTATATAAATACATGACTTATAACTACTGATGTAACTAGAAGAGAGATAAAAGTAAAAAATAACATTATAGCCAAACGGTATAAAAATACGGAGTTGGACGTCAAAATTTGATGTCCACATAACATATTTTTTACTTGAATGTGATGTATGTAATGTAACACTCAATTCATATATAAGTTCTTGCAAAATATTACCTCTTGACAGTTATTCTCCTCTCTCCAGCACTTTCTCCCTAAATGGATCTACCACAAAGAACTACATGTATTCTATATACAGCTGAGAAGAACCTCATCAGTAACTTACATGAAAAACAAACACACATTGTGCCTTACATTTAAACTCAAATCGTGCCAATACAACTTTCATAATGGTCATCAGAATATCTCTTCTGTTGTTAAAATTTGTGAGGGAAAAAACCTAAACATGAGTATTAGTATTCTAAAAACTTACAGTTCTGATTTAAAGAATCAAAGTGTCGGTTGTTTATTGCTATGTCAACATGAACATACCTTGTATTCACTATTCACACGAGAAAACAAATATAAAAGTAAAGATACAAACTTATATATCAGGTAGCACCAGCTTATGTTGGTGTTGTACAAGGTGCTAATGTGTTAGGACGAAGGTTGACACCGCTCCCTCGAACAGAAATACTACTGAACTTAACATTGCTTGCCCTACTAACAAGATTTGAGTCGATAAACACAACAATCACTGTGATATCGTCGTGGAAATGCCGACGAACCCCTCTGTCAATATTTTTTAGGTCTGAATATCTCATTTCTCTCTTCTTTGCCGCTTCTTGAAGTGCAGATTTCACAAGTCTCCTTGCTATTCCCTGAAAAAGATAAAAAATTAAATTAAAAAGCCATATTTATAAAAATGGTAAATTGATAGTGTGACTGTTTGTATCATGTGGCCGTATCTTACAGAGCGGGGATTATTTTGAACTATATCTACTGCTTTCTGATTGCTAAGGTGCTCCCAGAGGCCGTCCGATGCAAATATAATAAACTGATCGTGTGGCTGCAACTGGTGAGTTGATATTGATGGTTCTGAACTCAATATTGGCATCTTGAACGGCTCACGAAGTCGAAATTTTGCATATAGTGGTTCCCTATTGAACTCAGCTTTTTTCAGATATACATCCCCAATAGATCTAGATATCTGCACCGTAAAAAACTTTTAAGATAAAATAATGCCACAAAAACGTTTACGAAGACATGACAATTGACTTATGTACAAAACTTTTTTAAGATAAAATGCCACAAAAACGTTTACGAAGACATGACAATTGACTTACTTGTATTAGGCCCTTAACACGCCATACATTATGCTTCAAAACAACAATGTTTGAATCGTTAGGGTGTGAAGATCGCAGCTCATGTCTTATAGACTCTATGGCTGCATTGTGCTCTGTTGACAATTGCACGGCTAAAACCTCCCCAGTCGCTTTGACTGCTCTTCCTAAAACGGCCCGGGAATCACCAAGATTTGCTATGTAAAGGGTTCCATTACAAATTACACTAACAAGACAACATGACCCAACAGATGCGATTTGCGGTTTCATTGACCACTGTTTGGTAACAAGAGACATAAATCCATCTTCTGTTGCTTGGATTGCCTTGCGAATTACATCGACTGACATTGATTGTTGCTCAGCAGCAAACCCTGAAATTTAATACACATGAAAACTTTTAATTGACAGTCATGCAGAGAACCGCGATTCAGAACACAGCTAAACCCTTAAATGATAGACATACAAATATCTGGTATTGAAAACCACAGTTCCTGCAGTTTCAACTCAGTACTCAGTATATATACTTTTTTACTCAATAACTAATGCATAGTTGATATGATGAAAAGGTGAAAAAGGTACTAGGAATAAAAACCATCCCCAGCCACTGCCAAAAAAAATAATATGAAACTTAACCAAGCCAAGCGTGATGCTCTCACCAAGTTTTCAAGAATGGAAGAAAACAAAATCCCTTATTGGCATCTATTCGGGTTCACAGTGAAGAAAAAAAAAGTATTATCACTTTGATATCTAAATAACTATGATGGACACGAACGAGTATCGGATATGTATGGTATCAGATGATACACCAATGACTGTTCCTTAAAAAACATAAGATATGATACTTTTAGGATACTCTTCTTCACTAATCTGCTTTGCTCAACAAGGTTTCACTTGGCCCCATCTTTACATCATAGTTCCGCGTATGATTTTGTCGAAGTTAAAAACAAATTATAACTGCTACAACCACTTGGAATTAGAAGCTACTAGTATACGAAAAACAAGCAAAGTAACAGGCACAATCTATTCCAATGAAGAATAAAAACAGCTTTAAGAACTCATTCTTAATGTCACTTACTCTTTAGATGGTGAACAAGGTGATCATTGATAAACCTTGATGTCTCAGGCCCTCCATGCCCATCATAAACACCAACAAACGTACCGTACGGTCCAGAATCACCGGAACTCAAACTACCTGATTCAATATAACTTTGATCCTCCAATAAGTTGTTGGCTTGAACCACCGCCATTGAAAACTCACCATTCAAATGCTTCCCTGAGTCTTTGTACCACAAGAGCCCATCCTGCTTACCACCAGAATCCGAACCACTGCGTGTATATCGATCCAAACGTGACCGAAAACACGCTGTCAAATAGTTCATCAACTACAATACTCACCTCAATGATGAATCCACTGCAAAACACAATAGCAAGAATAAATTACTACTGAATAAAAAAAAAGAAAAGGTTTTCAAACAAATCAAGCCACCAATTACAATTTTGCAAGGGATGAATAAAATTAGCTTCTATAGTCAAATTCTTAATTTTATTACTATTTAAATTTAAATAGCAACATAAACTATATATGACCAAGTGCATCCTCCTAATTAAGGAAAAGTTCAAGAGAGAGCTTCTAGATTTTCAAAGGATAGGTCAAACCAAACTTTTTCCTCACGACATTGTTTGTTCTGGTCAGCTCATGGAAAATTTCACAATTTTGACACTGGAAATTAAAACCATGACTCATACATAAAATTCAAGAATGTCAACAAAATTAATAATAAATGAAGAAAAAAAATCATGAAAGTGATCTTACACAAAGAGTGTTGAATTGAATGGAAGCTGAGTTGAATGATACACCAATTGAATAAAAGAATTATCTTCTAAGTTAAAAACATGTGACAGACTAAATCTGTGGATTCATCAAATCAACGTGAAAGAAAAAGAAGAAGAAAAAAGTGGATTAAAGGGTTTGCTTGTGCTCTAATAATATCTTTGTAGATGATGAAAAGGTATTGTAGACAATGGGTGGATTGAGAAATGAAGAAATATTAGGCTAACTGAAAAAAAGAAAGAAAAAAAAAACCTTTTTCTTTGTTATAAGCTCAAAGAGACAAAATCCATTAAAGAACCAACAATGGTGAGCTGAAAAGACAGCAAAGCAAAGAGGTCCACACCACAACAGTATGCTAGAAAGAGAATGAGTCAATGAAGCATGCAACGTGTTACGCGGGCAAAGACTGTTTTGTTAGGTTTCTGTTATTATGGGTATAGTGTGTTGAAACCTGACACGTGGAGTATGTAGTGTTTTTTTACAGCATGTGAGTGCTATAAACTGTCTTGTCTGGTACACGTGTCTTGTTCTAGAACTGAAGAAGCTAAAAAGTGTGCATCACAAGGTGAGGGTAATAAAAAAAATGGTTATAGATCTTTACACCTTGTAATATAGATCATTTTCGGTTTTCCTCTCTGTATTTATTTATTTTTATTTACCCCTGTAAAATAAATTGTTTTGATTTACTTCCCTAATAGGCCAAACAAAAACCTATTTTATTTTATTTTTTCAAGAAATTTTCGTTTTTGTTTGGCCTATTAAGGGTAAATCAAAACAATTTTTTTTACAGGAGGTAAATAAAAAAAAAATTACAGGGGAAAACCGAAAATGACTTATATTATAGGGGGTAAAGACCTATTAACCCTTAAAAAAAAATGCTAGCGAATGTCTAACGGTAGTATGATTTAGGTATTTAAAAGTAGTAATTTTTGTATTGAAAATTGTACATTTATGATTTTAACAAGTGTTTCACTTGTATTTTTAAGACATGATTTCTTTTTGTGGATTCATTAAACAGTGTCCTTATGATATTTGTTAGCATGACTCATAAATTAATAGTGCCTTTGAATCGATGGTTTAAGAAGTGAAAGGAGGAAGAATTTACTTTTCTTTTTTGAATTACGGATTATATAATATATTGTTTTAAAATAAATTAAATGTGTTTGAAATATTATATTATCATTTATTATTTAATATGTTATTTTTTTTTAAATTTATATGTGTTGTTTATTTAAAAGTAAAAAGTAAACCCTGCCCTATTTTTTCTTTATAAACTCTCCATTGAAACGCACCCTAAAAATAGTGATATAACACTCTCTTTTAAACTATCTTTTTTTTTTATAAATATTTTAAACTATCTTTTTAACGTTTACTCTTTTATTAGATTAAATTAATATGAATCTCACACTTTAAAAATAGAACACATATAAAATATAATCCACATAAAAGAAAAATGTTAAAGAATGTTAAAAAGATAGTATTGCTAACATTTTTCATAAAATAATGGGTCATGTTAATGATTTGATTAAATACCTCAGATAAATCAATCCAATGGAGAAACCCAATTTTAGATACTTAAATGAGTCCTACGCATAAACATCATTCATTTATAATTTTTAATAGTAGTACTTAATAAACATTTTAAAAATAAAACTCACATAAAGTGGTGGAACATATATTAATTTCAATAATAAAAAAGGAAGTGTTAGAGAATGTTGAAAATTGAGGGTTACTAACATTCCTCGTAAATTAATGGGCCATACTAGACTCTATAAGTAAACCCCTCGGATGAATCAAATACTGGATTATTTTTTTTAAAATTTTTGCTACTATTTTAACTAATGAAAAGAAAAAAACCTACTTGAATTGGCCTGATGGTATTGGCTTGGGATCTGAGAGTATGCTCCTCATTGAGGTCTCAGGTTTGATTCTCTCTGATACCAATTTGAGTGGACTAATTTATCTTCTTCAAAAAAAAAAAACTAATGAAAAGAAAACTTTTTTGGCACATGAAAAAACATTTTCTTATATAAAAAAATAAATTAGTTATTACTTTTTCATTTTATTTTTCAATATTAAAAATTAATGGTGAGACGGTGTAGAGTTAAAGTTAGGAAAGAAATTCAACCACAAATAACACTTAATAAAATCTTTTGTATTATTGGAAATTCGAGTTCGAACCTTTTGTGTATATATCACAATGTTCCTACCAAACTATGAGTCCGTTTGTTATAAGTTTTTTAAGCAAAAAATCATTTTTTTAAAAAACATAATCACTTTTAAGAAAGATGCATCCATTTGTTACAACTCTTTTTAAAAAGAAAATTGGAATCTAATTTTTTTTAAAAAAATAATGTTAAATGAAAAGCTATTTAGAACCCGTTTGTTATAGCTTTTTTTTTTTAAAATAATCACTTTTAAGAGTTTTGCATCTGTTTGTTACAGCTTTTCAAAAAAATTAGAATCTAAAAAAAAATCCCTTTTCAAATGAGAAGTTGTTGTTATGAGGAGCTTCTCAAAAAATAGATTTTTTTAGAGGAAAGAGAAATTATGGT
>Ga0315915_1006068_pt1 | contig 14894 bp, 10 predicted proteins | sample MpolbnodulesMG_FD_207738 | JGI IMG/M metagenome (GOLD analysis project Ga0315915, IMG submission 207738) | Medicago polymorpha root nodule microbial communities from Los Angeles, California, United States - branched nodules | ecosystem: Host-associated > Plants > Roots > Nodule | place: USA... | reverse complement strand
AACAATTACTTGTATCATTTAATTCCAGAATTTATGCAAATCAACCGGGTAGGTGGGTAAACTAGCCAACAATACATAATTGTGAAGCAGTCGAGATAATTTTTTTCGCTCTATGTACCATTTCCTTATTTTTGTAGGGGTTGTACAAAGGATGTATTGTTTGTTTTTGTCTTGATACAAAGAATTTTTTTGTGTGTTTTCTTTTATATATACTAGCGGAAAGATGGGCACGATATCGTGCCCGTCAGCCCACTCTTTCTACTGCGTTAACGTATGTGATTATTTTATTATGTTTGTTGATATAATTTTGATTCAAATTTTTAAATTTTAAAATATTAATGAAAATTATTGATATATTGATTTATAAACAAAATATTGTCAAGGCATATAGCAAAATTATTTTTGAACTCAACATATTTTAGTTTGCCTGCATATGAAATTAATATAAAATAATGATTATTTATTGTTTATTCTAATAGTAATTAGTAACATCATAACATAAATGTATAAATTCCTTCAAAAAAAAACATAAATGTATAAATGACATGTTACGTAAAAGAAACATTGTTATGATCACGATAAAAGAACATATTTAAAAACTACATTTTTCGTAAAGTCTCAATCTTCTCCTTCTATTTTTCCTTCTTTAATGAGAACTTTTGTTGAATTTTGAGAAACTCCTCTTGATAAAGCTACATATAATTGACCATTCATGAAAGATAGATTTCGACATTGGGAATGGTCTGCCCTTGTGACTTATTTATTGTAATAGCAAAACTTAGTCTAACGGAAAACTGTTTTCTACTAAGCACAAAGGGAAGTCCTGAACTCGCATTTGTTTTTAATTTAATTTTGGGAAAGAATGCTCTTTTTCTAGCATTGCTTCTTGTTAGGATTTCCACATCCAACATTTTCTTAAACAAACCACGACATAACTATCGTGTCTCATTACACAGACCATATCTAGGGTCTATGTTTCGCAACAACATCAAAGGTGCACATTTTATTACCTTTAAAATATGTGGTGGGATACTTCCATGAGAAATTGAGTTTAGGAATTCCTGCCGATATGGTTGTGTAGCCATTTGTTTCTTTCTACCCTATTTATCTATCTTTAATCCACCAGTTCTATTTCCACTTCTATTTGATTTTTTTGCCTTTTATATTGTGATTACGAATTATGATATTACTCCTGGCCTATGAATCACATACACTCCTCATATTATGTGTCTGAACACGTGTTGCATCTGCATCCACAAATATAATTACCCTAAATTATGTGATTTTCTCAAATTATAACGTTATTGGCGTGTCAGTATCCGAGTTGTATCTGGTGTCGATGTTTGTATCCATACTTCTTAATTAGCGGTCCTCTCTTTTAACGGCCTATCAGATGGTGGTTTGAATGTAACCAAAAACAAAAGATGGTGGTTTGAAACTTTCTAGTGTTTCTGTTTTTAGTTGTTGGTAACATGAGTGTGACTATGGTTTAATAATTTTGAATTGTTTAAATGGTTTTAACACTTTGATTTCACTGTATTTTGTTGGATATTGGATGGGGCCATGAGAGCAGTTTATCAATTGTATACATGCAGAACGGCAAGGGAAGGAGCTTAACGGCAGGGGATGATATTGCTTATTTTCCCTTTATTTAATAATAATAATTAAAGTCCAATCTTTAACATTATTTTTTTGGTCACGTTTGTTACTAATTTTTTTTAGAGGATTTAAAGTCCAATCTTTACCATTATTTTTTCCTCACGTCTGTTACAATTGATCAAAGGCTAAGGAAGAATAACTTAATAAAATACTATGAAAATACTGTTTTTTGTGGAAGAGATATGAAAATACTTGGCAATCTTTGTCGGTTGTATTGAGGGGAACAACACAGATGTACAACATAAAATCGGCTGATAAAAAAGTAACATGAGTTTTTGTTTTGTGCTAGTTTTTTGTGAGTTTGATCTATGGTTAACGAAGGTAAAAGAGGGTTAGCGAGGACGATTAATGACATGGATTAGTAATCCACGTGTTATTTTATAATTGGCTAACAGTAAGAACAGTTCATAAGGAATTGTGTGTAAGTTTTCTCCTTAAATTAAATTTATTCTTATCTATTTGCTACATGTGTTATTTGTATTTAAAATTAAAATTAAAAATTAAGGGTATTTTTTGAAAGAAAAGTGCAACCCAAAAGTGTGCTGAAAGGGGTAGTTTTCTCTATATATAGTATAGATAAAGACATGATAAATTGACACCACCATTTAAATTTAATACTCCCTTTGTTCCTTTTGAAGTGTCGTTTTAGAATATTACCGTCAAAATAACGAAGTGTATTTTTACACATTTTCTTCCTATTATACCCATATTTTAATCCACCAATATATTCCTATTTTTTTGCATACACTTTCCGGTTCCAATAAATTTAATATGTTATATTTCTCTCGTAAAAAAACATTCGATTAATGTCAAATTTTATAGATATGGTCTATGTTACAATATCTTTCAATTCAACAGTCAATTTTTTATATGTTAATTCAAATACGATTATTGGCAGCAATTGGGATTCTTCAAATCCTCTTATATCTTTATGGGATTAATACAAATACGATTGTTAATTGTTTGTGGGATATTATCCTTCCATATGTCATATTTCTCCTAATCACCGTAAAGGTCACACGTGAAATACGGTAAAGGGTCGTCAATAGTCTAGGGTTGTGTACACATTAGTATCATTGTTTAAGATGGTACTTACACTCTCATAGGTAATTGAAACGAGATAAATGTTGAAATTTCTAAATTGTCATCTAAAGAAACTACACCTACACACGAATCTTAGAACCTAAAAACATACCCTAAAGTTCTCTAATTAAATTAAAGAGTTTATTCGAATAAAATTCATACGAAACGATTCCGAATTAAGAAAGACTCCAATCTTAACTTGTTCTAAGTTCAATCACACAAGCTAGGTATGTCACACTCCCTACTACATGAAGGTTATGAGTTTCAAACATATGAGGATTAAATAGAACTCAAATCATAATTGAATAAAATACTTTCATTAATAGAATCCAACAAATAAATAGAGGTTCATCTTAGTGTCCTAATCAAAAGGTGTTAAGTTATTCATGCTAACAAAATACATAATCATAAAGGAATAAAACATACTTTGAGAACAAAAGTTGAGGAGATTTGAGACTCCTAATTGATGCTCGTAATGCTTGCCTTCCTCTTTAACCGCCAAGTTCTGAATGAATACATGTGAGTGGAATGTGTTGAATTTATAAGAATATTTCATGTTGGGGTTGACTTGAAATTTTGGGCTTTTCTAGCATTTAGCATTTTTTTCCCGAACAACACACGCGGGGCGCATGGAGTTGTTTGAGAAGCGTATGGTAGTGTGACAGAGAGAAATTTCTCTCTATCCCATACACATGGGGCGCATGAGCCATGGGCGGGGTGGGTGACTTTAGCCTCCTGTGCAAATTTTTTCCTTTTTTATTCATTCTTTGAGTGTTTTCTTGCTTTGACTTGTTCTTAAGACTTGGGAAAAAATTTCCCCAACTTGTAATGTCTTCAAAGCTTTCTTGGAACTTGGATAATATTCATTCCATATCTTCCAAAACTTCCATGAGGGATCTTGTTTGCCGAATTATATGATTTATCAATAAAAGACTTAAAACACCTATGAAATTGTCTAGTTTAGGGAAGAAACATAATTACATGACTCGATTGAAAAAATACCAAAATGTCCATTAAACCATGCTCAACTTCTCCAAAACTCCTCTATAATGACTCAAATGTCTGATAAAATGACAAAAAAACATTCTAAAAATATTGTAAGATGACTTGTCATCACAACCGCAAACATAAACTGCTTGTCCTCAAGTAACAAAATAACTAAAATTTAAAATTGGCAGAGAACGTACCTTTCCGAAAAGGGTGATCATATCATCATTCATTTCATTTTCAGGCATTGACTAACTTACTACTTTCGTTCAAGAGGGAAGACATATAAAAGATAGATCATACCTTCAACCATGATTTTTTCTAAAGTATCATCTATTGTCCATTGTAGCGGGCAAATGAACATTGACATGGTAATGCATCTTGCTATGAACTTGAAGAAATTCTAAACAGTCATTCAAATTCAGTATAATATACACACTTTAGTGGTCTTTAATGGTTATAATGGGGTTTATGTTAAGGTGGGATTTATTTAGAAAAGTAGACTGACAAACAAACTTGGAGTTAAACTGGTTAACTACAGACCCCTAAACTTTGAAGTATTTCCAACTTTCCTTCCTTGTGTCAATACAATTAATGAATACCAGTGGAAATACTTTTTTTTTTCTTTTTTTTATAAGATACCATTTTTTGGCTCTTGATTTTCTAAACTTTTTTGTTTAGACCACTTTGGTGGTTTTGTCTACATTTTTATTCTTTTTCCTTTCTTTTTTTATAACCAAGTTCTACTAGTATCCTACCTCAAACTTAAAATGTTACTAATTCCAAATAGCAAACACAGTCATAGTTTCAAATCATATCAAGCTCTTATCATTCTTATCATAGTTTCAAATAGATAAACATTATATGTTCAAAAACTTGTAACATGATTCTTCACTTAAAATAAGAAAGAATATTTGTATGGAGACTCAAAGGGGTAATTTAGAAAAGGATAATATAATATAAGGGTGGCTTGAAAAGGCTCAAAGTACCAAACAAGTGTCTCGTGTGTATAATAACATGAACCATAGTCCATAGAGAACAGATGCAAGTCAGAGCAAAATGACTTTAAAACATGGATTACACACATAATGAAAGAATTATAGTAGAAAGTGGAAAATATTTGGCTCAAATTCTCATTGATTATGATATACAAAAAGAGATGGTAATCATGATGAGTAAAATCGTTTTCACAAGGATTATCGTTTCGATGAGGCAATTAACTAAACCTATTAAAATATTAAAGTGGGGAGGATTTGGAAGTTTTATTTTATTGTGCAAAGCAATTTGTTTGAATTGTAGAAATATAAAGAGGGGTTAATTCATATTATTAGTGGCGATTATGATTCTTGAAATTCCCTCTATATCTTTATGGGATTAATGTAAATATGATTATCAATCGTGAACTACAAATCTTATTTAAGTTGTTAAGTTCACGGGATATCATCCCTCAGATGTCATGTTGCTCCTCTAGGGTTTCGGACAAATTGGTATTAATGGTTTAAGGTGGGGACATACACTCTCATAAGTGACTGAAACGAGACAAATTTTTAAATTCATAAATTATCATCTAAAGGAACCATACCTTAACCAGAATCTTAGAACCTAGAAACATATCCTAACGTTCTCTACTTAATAAAAGACATTATTAGAATAAAAGTGTGCATAAGATATCATCGGTGCAAGAAAAGGGTAGTGCAACTCCTTAACAAGATTAATTTTCATGTTATGGAAGATTTTCTTTCTGATCATCTTCAGCCCTTAGCTCCTTTAATTCAGCAAAAATATACTATCTAATTACAAATTCGTATTCTAAATAGACGTATCAAAGGAAAATCATTTCAACATTTATAAGTATTATCATATGAATAAGGTTTTCCCCGAAACCATTTTTAAAATAGCAAAATATCATTGATCAAAACACTAGAATTGATATCACATGATACTTCTACTTATTTTGTAACTAGATGTATTTCTCAACAAAAATATACAAATCTAAAAATTTTGCTTGCCCTCGTAAGTTTGACCAAATTGCCAATTTGAAGGAGCAACAAAAGGAAAACCCAAAGTCTTCCCATCACTTGTAGTAACAAGAAATGACAATCTTTGTCCTAACAAATTCACTCCAGTGTCCCAATTTTGTCCCCAATTGTGTGACATCGAAATCCAACCGGTCGTCTTAGACCCTCTGATACTAACACGAGAAACATCACCGGCATCGGCAACATTATACACCAAGACAATCAAAAAATAAGGATTTCCATTGAGTTCAAACCTAACACCCCCATTTTTAACACATGGAACACGTTTATACTTAACAGGGATGATACCAGCTTTGTAATAAGCAATAGAGGTAAACATTTTATAACTTAGGTCAAAGTGTTTTAGTGGGGGGTTACACCAATTTTCAGAGGGCTTGTTGTAATTTGGAGGACAAAAATTTGTTGCGGTCACTGTGATTGGTCCTGCATCTTTTATGCACCACTGAGGGTCGTTGACACAAATTATTTGATAGCATGCACCACAAGTAAATCCATTATTGAATAGAGCAGTGCTTAGTGCTGTGGTCTCAAGTCCATATCCTTGTTTGAAGAGATCACCATAACCACAAGCCCCCTCTACATAATTAAATTAAATATCATACATTATATCACAATATTAACAATGAACTAATTAAAAATTATTTTTCTTAATTTTGTGTGGGACTCAAATTTCTCGGAAAAAATGGAAAATCATGCATACGAGTGATCTCAACATTCGATTCGAATGAAAATCAGACAACTTATATATTAATTTCAAAATATCAATTAACATTTATAAAAAATTTAAAATATGAGTCGTCTGATCTTTATCTAACTGATATTCATGTGTCATAAAAAATAACTTGGCAAGAAGAAGGGAAACTTACGCATGGTTTCAGCACCAGAGGCGTCACCATAAAAGGTTGCATGAGCATCGTACCAATTGAAGTCAATGCCATTTGACATGGCTTGTACGAGGAGCATCATGAAAAAGGTCAAAGGAACCAAAGAGTGAGATAAAGCCATGACTAAGGTATGACACAAAGGGATAAAAGTGTAGGTTTGTCTTTGGAAATTGGATGATTGATGAATCAATGGGGTGGTATTTAAAGACATGGTGATGTACCATTGAGGACGTCAAGATTAATCTAGATAAGATTGAAGTCAATATATCGTATGGAATGCAAGACTAATTTTCATGAGTAACGTCCTATAATAATTATTACATTTATTTTGTCAAAAAAAAAAAATTATTAAATTTATGGAGGAAAAGAACATATCCTCTCAAATTATAATTTGTTTTTGTGAAAAAGTTTGTCATTAAATTATATGTTATTTTATAATATTATTAAAGTATTATTTCTCCATTTTAAAATAAATGATCTAGTTTACTCTTTCACACATGATAACAATGCAAAATGTTGACATTTATAAAACTTAGATATTTTAAAATATTCGTTAAGACATATCCAACATCTTAAACGCTACCATTTATATTTATGTAATAGTAAAAAATATGGTCAAAGTAGGTTATGTGAATAATGCACGATCAAACTAGATCACTTAGGATTAAATATGTTTTTACTCCCTACAAAATCATAAGTTTTCAAGTTTAGTCTCTATAGAATTATAATAGCAATTTTAGACGTCCATAATATTGTATTTTGTAAGAATAGTCCATATTTTAAAAAATTTTACAAAATATGGATACGTTTAGTCCTCCAAAATAGTCCCTATAAAATATAAATAGGGGCTAAAAGTGAATAACATTTTTGTAGGCACTAAATTTGAAAGCTTATAATTTTATAGGGATTAAAAACATATTTAACCCGTATATTTATGGGTTAAATATATTTTTTGTCCTTATAAATACTCCAACTTTTTTGTCCTTATGGATTAAAAACATATTTAACCCGTATATTTATGGGTTTAATCAATTAATTTTTTTAACTTTTTCGATAAATAATTTAATTTTGCATTCATGAAAATATGAGAGATACCATAAAACTATTCATTCAATGAATTTATGTATTGCCTTATTTATTAGATTATGATAGATAATGAAAATGAATTTATTAAATTATGTGAAATAGTACAACTGAAATTAAGTCATAAGTATATTTTAAAACAAAAGTATTGTATCCATATGATTTATTATATAAATCAAATATATGTGTATTAATTCTTTAAAAATGTTATCATTTAAATGATTTAATTTAGCTTAGTTTATTTTCCCATTGAAAATTTAAGATATGGATTTTTAAATTTCCCTTTAATTTAAATATTATTATAAAATAAAGTGATATAATGTAAATTAATTCACTTTTATAAAATAAACGGATAAAATGTAAATTAATTCACTAAATGAGTGTAATATGATTGATTGAAAATATTTCTTTAAAGAAAATGTATTAATTTTTGAATGAACATTCAAATAAATGTATTTTAAAATAATCCATTATTCTATTTAATTTATTTTGTTTTTTATCCTTAATGACCAATTTATGTTCATATAAATGTCAAGATTATAACCCTTTTATGTTCAAGATGTATTGATGTTATATCTGTTTATTATCTTCAACCTTTATATATTCATATTATGTACAAAAAATGTCAAAAACTATATCTATTAAGGACCAAAAATAAAACAAAAAAATTGTGAGAATGAAAACGTCTCATTTTAAGGACTAAAATCAAAATTTTCTATATTTATAAGAACGAAAGACTTTTTTAACCCTTTTTTAATCATATTCTCACACCAAAGTAATATTGGTAAATTTGTTATCAATTTATGTTTAAGTACTAATATTGTATTATGTCAACAAAAAAAATACAAGTAAAAAATATTATAAAAATTAGTTTTAATTATAGTTTTAATCCCCCTATTTTCACTCACTCAGAGAGTTGATCCTCTTATTTTAAAATCATACGGTTGTGGTCTTTTTCTCATATTTTTTTAACTAAAAAACACTGATGTGACATTTTTATTGTGTCATGCGACTTGATGATGTAAAATGATCAACCATTAAATTACCATAAAATTTCTATAAGCTTCAATTTAAATATGATATATCATCAATTTTTAGATTAAAAAATATATATGAAAGAGGGATTAAAGCTGGGTGATTTTTTAATAGGGGGAGTTCGATGTAGATGAATTTGCAGCTAGCATTCAATCCACTACTTGTAGTTAATTACTGTCAAGAATAGGTAACAATGCAGCTCTAAATAAAAAACAATAAAGAGAACACACAAAATTTATCAAATTTGACTGAAACATGCAAAAACACTTAACTCAAGAGCATTTCCTAGAATATTTTGTTTTCCAAAAACATCTGATGAAGTAGGAATTCTTCCATGTTTTTATATAATAAGGATTAGAATGATAAAGAGATGATGGGTTCAACTTCCCTAATAAAACATACTGAAATAAGATCTCTAAAAATTTAATGCACAAATCTGAGACTAAAATATTATTGTAAAACTGTTTTTCTACAAGAAAATATTATTAAAACAACTACAAATTCCAACACTCCTTCTATACGCCCTATGGCATTTATGTCTTGAAATACGTCTCTTTAAAATAAATATAATGATTTTCTAAAACAGAACAAATATTTGTTGCACAATAAATTAATCTGAATAATAAAAATGCCGCCATTATCACAATCTTGTGCCATGTTTATCCAACAACTTCGATGTAAGGTCCATTCTCGTTTTCATCATGGTGCAATTGCAAAAAGAGGCTGCATGAAGCAAGCATAAGTGTAAATCACACATGAGACAAAAATGTGTGTGTGTGTGTGTGTCACATTGTTAATTGCAGAAAATACAGTTTGTTCAAATCCCGCTACGCTATTGTGTTATATTCGCTATTTGACAACAACTTGTATTAAATTGCGAAACGCAGGACAAAAGAGATTTCTTAAATTCCCGCTACACTATAGCACTATGATAGCCGCTATCTGACAACATTGGAGTGTGTGTGTGTGTGTGTGTGTGTATAGAGAGACAGTGAGAGAGAGTACCGTGCCGACACTGACTGGTTTCCCATCTTCTAACAGTACCTCAACTATTGTTCCTGATTGATCAGCCTGCGAAGCAATGAATGAGAACCAAGTAATTAGAATTGTTTTTCTAATTTGAAGGCGTGTTCAATACATGTTGGGATCAGAAACACCAACACGTGTGTTTGCATACAGTCACTTCTATTTTCTCAAATTATTACCAGTGTCTACAAGCCATTGTCTGTATTAAGTTCGGTGTTTGGTCAACATTTGTGCCTGTGTTTTTTAATAACTAAATAACAAGAGCTAATGCCGTAGACTAAGAGGAAATAACAAAGTAAAACAAAAACAATGTGCATGGTGCATTATATTATAGGTCTTTGTTTTTGTGATTGCTATAGTGAGTTAACCTTTTTATATGGACACATAGGACTATATGATCTAAAGTAATACTGGGACAAATTTCCGGAATAAAGAGGAAAACAAATCAAGATAACAACAAAGTTAATAAAAGGAGAAAGAAAAGAAGAATAGATGCAAAACAAAACCATCTTGAAAAGGACAATACACATACTTCAATTTCATTCATCAGTTTCATAGCCTCGATAATGCAAACAACCTGCCCTTTCTGCACTTGATCTCCCACCTGAAACATCAACAAAGGAATTAGGCTATCCATTATTTTATTTAGCGAACAGAGTAAAAATTAGTTAGAAGTTTCTATGTAGCACCGGCACTTTAAATTAAAGGTGTGCCCGATATCTAACATGTGTCGGAGTCAGACACCAGCACAACACCAACACGTGTAGTTACATTCAATTACTTTCATTTCTTAATTAACTACCATGGTCTGCGTGTCAGTGTTGTATTTAGTGTCTATGTCAGTGCCACATAGGTAGTAAAACTTTGACAAAATTAGTTGCAAAGTTGTAATACCTTATAGTATGATATGATTAGTAAAACTAACAGCTAAGAATTTAACTTCAGTATTATATATGTTCTTTACGTAATATTAATACATACGTTGACAAATGGTGGTTCGCCAGGTCCAGGACATCGATAGAAAGTTCCTGCCATTGGACATTTAAGCTGCGGATGAGATGATGCACTCGTTTTCGCAGGAGGCAAGGCTGGAACTGCATTTGAAGGAGGAGCACTTGGGGGAGTAGAAGTAACAACAGGTGGTGGTGGCGGCAACGGTGCTTGATAAGAAGGAGGATATGCAAGATAGGGAAATGGTTGTTGTGATACTGGTGGAGGCTGCAAAGCTTCCTTTTTCCTTATCATGAGCTCATAGCCTGCTTGCTTAAGTTCCAGCTCCACGATATCTCTAGAATCCACAAGTCTGCACATGAAATAAAATCAGCATGATTTAAACAAATCCAGTGTTGTCAAATAGCTGCTATAGCGTAGAGGAATTTAAACAAATTGTTGTTATTCCGCGATTTGCTATTTAGTACAAAGTGTTGTTTTATAGCAGCCATAGCGACATTTTAGCATTGTAGTTTAGCGGAATTAGAATGAACTGCTATTTTTCGCAAAATCTACCATTGACAACACTGAACAATTCCATCATATCCTAATGTGTGCAGTAGCTTAGCCTTACTTAACAAGTTCTGAAACTTGATCCATAAATGTGGAAAGTGAAGATGCATCTGTAGAAGCGCTTGGACCAGGGGGTTTCCCGTTATGGTTATCTTTCTCTTTTGGTAAAGCACCATTAGGTTCATTGATCAATACAGGTGCAGAATTTGATGAATTTTCAATAGTTGCAACCTACAACAAACAGAGCAGTGTATATGTTACTATTATAAAAAAGAAAATTGGAGCAGCAAGGTTACGGATGATGACCATTTTTTGTTCAAACTAAATTAAATGAGAACTAACCTCGTTAGGAAGTGCTTGAGACCTCCAGACCGAAAATTGCTTCCTTTCGAGGCACTGTGGGACACAACAATAACAATGGAACACATAAATAATCAGGAAGAAAATAATGCACTTCTTCTGGTTACAAAACACTGAAAATTTGTGTAATCCTCTTGTAAGGAAATTAAATCAATAGAAAGACATTTATGAACATATTACTCCAAGACCAAGCTTCACGATAATATTTTCATGTTATTGCAAATATCGTCTTGATTACTCTCAACAAAAACATTTATCGTCAATTGCAGAATCGAACAAATTGCTGTCTCTGAATGAATCCAATTGATTCGCTAAAAAACAAGAGACTGGACAACATATAAATATTATTTTAATGATTGATTTGAAAAATTACTATGAGATAGAACAAAACAAGGGGTGACAACATACGCGTACATGACAAAAGTAAAATATTTTGTTACATAGTAAAGCAAGGAACAACTTTTTACCCCAAGTACAAGTAAACTCAAATGTTAAAATTATCCATTTCTTCCTTCATCTCACTCTCTCCCCAACCCCTTCTTTCCTATGAGCACTCTTAACTTCACAACCAGATTTCACGGGTAAATTCATCGTCAAAGAAATCCGACAACATTCACAACTGGCTACAACCTATACTCACCACCACAATGATGATGATGATGATACGTTGAATATAGTTTGTGCTTCGCAGTTGGTTTTCCTAGATGAATCAGTAAAGGTAGGTCCATATGAGACCAGAATGTGTGAAAAGTTGGGAACATGATTTGAGATGAGGGTTTTCCGGAACAATTTGGTAGGCGTGGACATAATGGTTAAGTTCATCAAGGACATGGCTTAGGAAATTGAGACAGAGATGTCACTGGTTGGGGGATGCCTTAACCCACTGTGGTCAACAAAAGATCGTGGAAAATAGCGGTTCGTTCGAATTCCACTATGATACGGCGCGCCAGTCGCTGTTTGACAACATTTTGTAATGAATAGCATGTCGTGGAACAATAGAGAATTGTTCCAATTTTCCGCCTCTAGCCACTATTTGACAACAATCCCTTAATCGACTAGCTGAATTAAGAGAAAAAGTTAGGGACTGGTGCCCTGCACTCTACATTGCAGATGAGATTAACCACCAAATAACATGAAGAAAAAAAATTGTGATGTCCTTCAATGTGAACCGAATCAACCTGTGTCAATAAGGACTATATGCTCAGAACTAAACTTTAATGTTAAGAGAAAATTCACTGTATTCCATATTCTTAATCATGCTTAAACATTCAAAATTTTGAGGGAAAAGGATTAACACAAAATATGTTAACAGGTAATTATTCTTTCTTTCTTCGAGTAAAATAAGAAAAACGGTTAAAGACTAGGCGGCAAATGTTTTGAACAAAACAAAAATGTGGGAAGTCATTGTATCTCCACCCTGTAGGTTTTCTTTTTCAACTCATAAAACTAAGCACAGAAAAGACAGTTATGAAGAATTTTTTGTATTACTAATTTATGCTAAAAACATTAGAATAGTTAATAAAGTGAAGGTATAGACAATAATTTCAGAATTGATATATGCTAAAACAAGAAATAATTAACAACACGCCAGTGACAGCAACGAAAATATAATAAATAGAATAAAGTCAGCCAAATAAGCTTGAATTAAGGCAAATAAACTGAGAACAGTAAACCTTCAATCTGATTCATAAACTATCATTCTATTTCTCATATGATCCTTAAACTATAGAAATTTAATGAATAATCCCTAAACTAGTAAAAATCTATCAAGTTAGATCCTCAATTACTTTCAAATTAGGAGAGAAAGTGATAGCTTAATGACTATTTATTACATTTCAATAGTTTAGAGATCAAAATTGAGATAGAATGATAATCCAGCATTCAAATTGTAGGATCTCAATTCAGCATTCTCAAACAATGAATTTCAGAAACACCATTCATATAACAAAACATACACAAAAAGTAATCACATGCAGTGACATCATCAATCACCATCCAAAACTAAAGATGGAAAAAACAACATACTATCTACGAAGCATTGTCATAAACACGCACACAGGACCTATGAAGCACAGACACTCCTCGGATTAGGCGTGTCACAGTGTTGGACACGCATCGTCACCGACACATATAATTATACTAAATTATGTGATTTTCTCAAATTATTAGGGTGTCCGTGTCGTGTCCGTGCTTCAGAGCGAATTAATAGATCACATATGTTGGTGTCGTGTCAAATACCGACAAGTATTGGACATCAGACACATTTTCCATCAGAAGTGTCAGTGTCAGTGTCGTGATCCATTTTTTCACTTGAGCTATACATATAATATTAATTATTCAAACTTGAAAACCCAGATTCATAAATTTGGTATAAAATCACACACCTGAATCCCATTGGACACGAAATCACAACTCAAAGATCCAAAAGATTGAGATTTGATAAACCCCAACTGCACATTCCTTGAAGAAGTCTGAGACTTCAAACCCAAATGATGAAAAGTTAAACATTTAGGACAAGGAACAGTGGTGAAAGAAGCCATTTTGAACACAACCCACGAATCAAAAACAGATTTTTATTGATTTAGAGCTGATTATAAGGGTTTTGTGTGGTGATAAGATCGATGAAAGGTTTTGGGAATGATGGTTTATTGGTGATGGAGAATACGAAGAACAGAACAGAACAGAACAGAACAGAACAGAAGTGGTTTTTGACAATGTGGCTTCGATGATAACTATGTGTGCATCACTGTCATAGGTTTTGGTTTCCAACTTTCAACTAATTTGAACCATAAATTTTCGGTCAAACATTAAAAAACAGAGGAATAATATTTTGATATCCAATTTTTAACAATTTTAGTGACAACTTTTTTCCTTTTTTTTATTGGACAATAACAATAGAGAGAGAAAAATGAACAAAGAGAATAAAAGTATAATGAGAGTATGAGAGAGAGGGTTGTCACATGTTAAAAAATGAATGTTCAAATATCATTTATCTTAAAAAAAAATATAAAACAATGTACTATGTGAAAGAAAAAATTATGAATTACTCTCCATCCAAAATTGTTTTTAATAAAATGTATAAGAAAAATAAATTAAAATTGAAAAAATAAAATAAAGAGTTACGTTAACGAGTGCCGTTAAGGAAATAAAAAATAGTAGGTTTGGAAAAGAGAAAATTAATGATAAATTTTATGTAGAAAAAAAATTAAATTCTAAAGTTTTAATTGATGGAACA
>Ga0315915_1006064_pt1 | contig 14904 bp, 8 predicted proteins | sample MpolbnodulesMG_FD_207738 | JGI IMG/M metagenome (GOLD analysis project Ga0315915, IMG submission 207738) | Medicago polymorpha root nodule microbial communities from Los Angeles, California, United States - branched nodules | ecosystem: Host-associated > Plants > Roots > Nodule | place: USA... | reverse complement strand
ATGCTCCAAATGTCCAATCTTGTGTGTGAGGGGGTGTGTTAAGAGTCTCACATTGAATGAGATAATGCCTAAAAATGTGTTTATAGTCGGTGGACAATATTTACCTTACAAGTTGGTTTCATAAGATTTGAGCCTAACTCAATCATTCTAAGAAATCACTTTCACTTTTTACAATTATTACTGTTGTCCAATGTCTATGTGTCAGTCTGTATTTGGATAATGCCAAAAAATGTGTTTATAAGTGGTGCACAATCCTTTTCTTACAAGTCGTTTTGTAAGAGTTGAGTTAGGCTCAACCAAAATTCTAAGAAATCACTTTCACTTTTTAAATTTATTACTGGTGTCTATATGCGATAAACAAAGAGTTCTAACACAACAACAAAGCAATGAAACACCATAAAGCAAGAACCAACTCTCCCTCTAAGATCTGAGGAGATCCAAAGGTTTCAACATATAAGCATTGTTGCTATCTATCCCTATATTTATCTCTATGATCGTTAAATCTACGACCGATCTTCCTTAACTCAACAACAACTATGTTACTTCAGCATCTTGAATTTCAAGTTAACTACAAACTATTGCGGTTAAATTACACTACTAACCCGAATCAATGAAACAAAATTTTCCAACACAACAAAAAAAAACAACTAAGCCTAAAAACTTGACAAAACCGAAATTAAAAACAAAAACCAAAAATACCCAGAAACTATAATGTGAAACAAAAGCAAAAACAAGAGCAATAAACAAATACCCAGAAAGTAAAACATAAAAAAGACATAAATTTAAAAAAAAAATAAAAAAATACCATGATGAGCATAGATATATGCTTGTCTCCATGAGTAGATGTGATCACCAGGATTGAGTTGTTCTCGATCGATCTTATTGGAAAACACTCCCATTTTTTGGAAATGGTTTCCTTTGAGAGTAAGGAAGGAAGGAAGGGAAAGAGGGAGGAACAGAATCTGAGATGATTCTGATTATATTCCACGTTGGTTTGACTGTTAAGTTTTCATTTCCTTCAAAATGAAATAATATGACAGAAAAGTACTTTAGTACAAAATAATATAGAATCTATGCTTTGGATTTTGTCTACTTTTGTTTTCCAATTTAAATAACATTATTCTTTTTATAATATTTTGTACTACTTTGAATATAAGTTCCTTTTAAAAAATTCTTAAAAATATAACCTTATTTTTATTTTTTTATCAAACTAGTCGAGATACCCGTGTTACAATACGGGTAGCGCGGCTTCACCGTGCTTATTGATAGGGCTTGTTGAAAAAGTCTAATGAGTAGTAATTAGAATATTAGATTAATGTTTAAATTGGGTCTCGTGTATTAATTATACATTCTTTGGATAATTTTGGTAGTGGAGATTTTATAGGGAGAGTTTTTTTTTATTTTTTTATAATATCTTTATAAACTTATAGTTCATTTTATTAGCAAATATAAGAATTAACACTCAAAACTGAGTTATCGAATCAAACAGATGTATTAGGCAAGGATAATACAATAGGTTTGTCGGTCATTAAGTTTCTTATGTATTTGTATACCTTTGATTAATGTTCAAATTGGTCCCGCGTATCAATTATACACTCTTTCGATAATTTTAGTAGTGAATATTTTATAGGGAGAGTTTTATTTTTATAATATCTTTATAACTCATAGTTCATTTTATTAGCAAATATCAGAATTAACACTCAAAACTGAGTTATCGAATCAAACAGAAGTATTAGGAAAAGACAACACAATAGGTTTGTCGGTCATTAAGTTTCTCATGTATTTGTATACCTTGGATTAGTGTTCGAATTGGGTCCCGTGTATCAATTGTACACTCTTTGGATAATTTTGGCAGTGTAGATTTTACAGGGAGAGTTTTTTTTTTTGTTTTTATAATATCTTTATAAACTCATAGTTCATTTTATTAGAAAATATCAGAATCTCAAAACTGAGTTATTGAATCAAACAGAAGTATTAGGCAAGAAAAATACAATAGGTTTGCCAGTCGTTAAGTTTCTTATGTATTTGTATACCTTAGATTAGTGTTCAAATTGGGTCTCTTGTATCAATTATACACTCTTTGGATAATTTTGGTAGTCGAGATTTTATTGGGAGAGTTTTTTTTGTTTATAATATCTTTATAAACTCATAGTTCTTTTTATTATCAAATATCAGAATTAACACTCAAAACTGATTTATCGAATCAAACAGAAGTATTAGGCAAGGACAATATAATAGGTTTGTCGATCGTTAAGTTTCTTATGTATTTATATACCTTATGTTAGTGTTCAAATTGGGTCCAGTGTATCAATTATACACACTTTGAATAATTTTGGTAGTGAAGATTTTATAGGGAGAATTTTTTTTTGTTGATATAATATCTTTATAAACTCATATATCGTTTTATTAGAAAATATCATAATTAACACTCAAAACCGAGTTATCGAATCAGACAGAAGTATTAGGCGATGGCAATACAATAGGTTCATTAATTAATTATTAATTACAAAAGTAAAGCATTTCTATTCCTCGTTATGCCATTTTACTTTCAGACTTCACCTCCAAAATCCACATCTTTGGCCACCAAACAATCGTTTTTGGTCATCTTTCTACAAACAAAAATCATATTTTTCATCTTTTCGTCTTCCACTACACTTCTATCCAAACATTTTTTAAAGGACTTAGTTTGAAAAATGGGTCATTCTCATACTTCTCCTCAACAGTAAAAAACACTATTTCCAGTCATCTATCTTTAACATCGATGAATTTAGTGTCAGATCTGCAACATTGATCTTTTAAGCTTTCATGTGAATCTATTTGTTGCTCAACCTGGGCATACACAAATATTTCCTCCATTCTTTCATGCCTTCCTGCAATAACAACAAACTTCGGTTCAGACTTTGGATCTCTTGTCTTCTAGTTTTACTACATGTATTTTTTTTTAATGAAGATCTGTTTGTATTTATTTTTAAATTTTTAAATTTTCTATTCAAAGATATTTAGTATGAAGATTAAATAGACTCTTTCATGTATATTTTTTCTGTTCGTTTTTTTAATTTATTATTGTTGATAAAAAAAATAAGAAAACTCTTCATCTTAGAATTATCTATGTTGTTTAGAATTTGTTTGATTTTTATGTTTGGATCTCAAAACTTGGTAAAGCAAAAGTTTAGACTAAGATATTTTTTATATTAAAAAAACATGTTTATGTTGCTAAAAAAAATGTAGAAAAAGGAGATAATGTATTTTTTTTTTCTTCAACAATTTCTAAGTAAAAAAAAACATTTTTATGTTGCTAATTTTTTTTTACTGTTTATGTACTTTTAAAAGACTACGAATTTAAAATTGTCAAGAACATATGAACAAAAAGTTAAATAACATGAAGTTAATTTGTTGAAAATTTTGTAGAGTAATGTGAAGATACCTTGCTTAATAATTTGTAGAGTAATGTAGTGATGGAAAACACGGTACTTTATTGTAGAAGAACATAACATGAAGAAGAATGAATATCCTTTTAAAAAAATTACATTTTTTTTTGAGAATAAAGTAGTTGTTAAATACAATATGGAAGAAAAAATAACAACAACATATATGTGTGTTTCTTCTTCTTCTTCATGTTTGTTTATATTTTTTTCCCACATAATATTTTTTCTGCATAAAAAGTAAGTTCCATTGATTAAAAAAATGTAGTTGATGATGAGGAGAAAATATAGAAATTATGAGTGAATGTGTGAATTTTAATTTTGAAGTGGAAGGAAGAAAGGTGGGAAGATAAATCTGATCCATAGTGTATTAGGTGTATTGGGAAGTGCATTTTAAGAAGTGAAATGATAGATAGTGTATAAGTGTAGTAAATCAAAGTGTAGTGAAACAACACTATTGGATCTTAAAAAATCTGAAAAGTAAAAATATAATATAATAAGTTGAAGTTGTTAAAAAGCTGCCATGTGTTAAAATTCTGTATAAAATTATCAAAATAACCTTGAATCGTGACTAATGAAAAAAGTTAGGATAGGGGCAGTTAGATAATTTTGATAGTATTTCTTTTCATATATTGTTAGTAGAGTAGATATAAGCTTAATTGGCATGGCGACATAAATTTCAAACACACCCTGATTTTGGCCAAGGATTTCTATTTCCACATGGTTTTTCAATATTTTTAGAGCAGGAGTGTGGGATGATACGTTGATATTAGAATATGTAAATATCTTTATATTTAATATATAAATAACTTTTATATTTTTATAATATATATATATATATATATATATTTTATATTACTTGGGAGATTACTGTGACAATTTGATAATATTTTGATAGTTAAAATACTAATGTCTTGATAGTTGAGATACTATTGTACATATTCATTTCGCACCCAAACCATCCCCTTAGTAAAATATAATTTCTTTATTATATTGCTACACCTATTCATTTTATTTAGTAATCAGTACTTAATTTTTTTGAGAGGTTTAATACTTAATTATATATCACAAATTTTAACCACCTTTCAATAGAAAATAAATTTTAATATACGATTAAGGTGCGGCGGCAAAGCTGGGAAGCGAGAGGCAAAAATTGCACCCGCCCCACCCTATTTTTTTTATTTTGAAGAACCACCCGCCTTGTTTTTTTGTGTCTAATTGTTAAATTAGTATAGGCTTACCAATATTTCATTTTTAAAATATGCTTTTAATTGATAAAATTAATTTATATGCAATTTTGTATATTGACTATAATTTTTTTTATTATGTAGTGTTGACTATAATTAATACTACTAGCCAAAAAATAAATAATTTAATACTACAATTGTTTAACTTTTATTGATTAAATTTTTTATCATTCATTCATTTAAATTAGTAAAATACATCTAAAATAACCCAAATTTAACATTGTTAAACAGCGGAAAAATAATTTTGCGAACAAGCTCACAATTTTTAAGTTAATATATTGTTGCCGGTGAAAACTAAAGTTTGTCGAATAGGACCTCGAGTCAATAATTTTTAGGCTTAATTGCAGTTTTAGCCCCCTAACTTTCCCAAAGTTGCGATTTTGGCCCCCTAAGAAAAAAAACTGCAAAACAGCCCCCTAAGTTTTACAACTGTAGCAGTTTTGTTCCCCAAGACTAATATTGACTCGGTCTACGCTGATGTGGCACCCTAAGTGAGGTGCCACGTGTTATTTTATTTTTTTTGTCTTGGGCGGCCAAAACTACAGTAATCTACGCTGTTTTGTAGTTTTTTTCTTAGGGGGCTAAAACTACAATTAAGCCTAATTTTTAAGAACCGCGGAAAGATTCGACAACAAATGTGAGATCGACAAAGAAGAGGGTTGATAAAAGATGATAATGTTGAATGTCAAGTCACAACGCGTTCTTTCTACAAATATGGATGGTGGGGAACATGATGGTTAACTCAATGGAATACTAGGAGACGAAGAGTGAATATATTATGGAGTGTGTATCGTCCTATAACACATGAATAGCTCAACAAATTCACTGCAATGATTGTGACCTATCACTAAATTGACGTTCTCACAAAGGACAAATAGTCAGATATTTAATTTTTGAAGCCTACTCCTAACCAGAAATAGACTCAAGATTTCTAGAACATAAAGTATAGCTGCAATGTTCTTTAAATTCTTGTAATTTCAATGGGTAATGCTAATGCACACCCACCCATATTTAGAAGATGTGCATCAGCAAGCTAAACATTTTCACTTTTGACAAAAACATCATTTTCTCTTTCTTCAAAAGTAATTAAATCTATGTTCATTTAGGTCATTTTACCACTCAACAACACAACTTTTTTCTCCCTCCTATTTTCAACTCATCACTTGGTTGCTCTAAATTTTATTTCAAAACAAGTTTGTAGTCTGCTGGCATGGAATTGTTGGTAATCACGTTATAAATGGAAAAAATGCATATATAATTATGAAAACAATTAATGGAACCAAAAAATATTATCAACAAAAAATTCAATGGAACGAAAATGAATAATGGAAGTGAGAAAATTGCTTTCAAATTATCAAGACATAAAACAATGAGAATTGTAAAAGGAAAAGAAAAAAAAAGGAACGAATTTTTATACCAAAGGGGAACGAAATTAATAATTAAAACAAAGAATGTTAATTAAAAAACAAATTAAAAACGAAGTTGGTTTAATCATGGATGATTTTCTAGAACATTACCATGTGCCAAATCATTCTCATAGAAAGTGAGAGAAAAAAGTTGTGTTGTTTAGTGGTAAAATGACCTAAATGGACATAGATTTAATTACTTTTGCAGAAAGAGAAAATGATAATTTTGTCAAAAGTGAAAAAGTGTAGCTTGCTGATGCACACCTTCTAATTTTAGAGTGGGTGTGCATTAGCATTACCCAATTTCAATTCAAAGCAATCTACTTTCATGTCAATTTATGAAGTCCTTTAGTAAAATGATCAATTTATGATAGTGAAAGACTTTCTTCAATGCAAAGAAAGCGGAAAATCGAAGAAAAACAGACCAAGTGCGTAGCTAGAATGTTAGAAATCATACTCATGTCCTCGTGAGTTTAGCTCAGTTGGTATGGACAATGTATAATATATGCAAGGTCTGGGGTTCGAACCTCAGCCACCACAAAAAAATAAAAAAATCATAACCATAAATCATAAGAAGATAGGAAATCACAAGTCCACAAGGTTGAAAGCTTTACATCCACCTATGTTAAACCTTACTGTCGTAAAAGGATTGGCTGAATCAATTTTAGGGATGGAAAAATAGGTTGGACCTGTCGGGTTGACCTGTTTAACCCATCATTTTTAGTAGGGTGGATTGAGATTTTGAACCCGCCACAATTAGGGTGCCCGCTCCTCCTAACCCGCTAAAAAGTGGGGTAGTGACGGGGCAGGGCGGGTTGGCCCGTTGGATTGATATGTTAATAAGAAACTATCTTTTTCACTTAATTTTATTTATAAGTCACAATCAATTTTTAAATTTTCACCTCCATATACTGGGGGGAAAATTCAATTTATTTTATCAATTTTGTTTTAAGATTTTAGCATTATATTTTTAATAGTTAGTTTACTGATAACTCATGGAATTTTTATTTTCAATGTCTTATTGATTTATTATAGAATTTTAAAAGATGTAATTTATATGTTTGAATAATTATTTTCATATTTTTAGTGGAGTCATTAGTTATATATTTAAATTTCTTTAAATTGGATTTAAATTTATATTTTTACATTGTTTATGAGAAGATTTTAATGAATATTTTTTTTAAAAAAAATGACGGATCAACCTGCCAACCCTCCGGTCCGCCATAAAACGGGGCAGGATGAGATTTCCAACCCTTTTTCTCTAGTTGGCCCGACCCACTCCGCCCCCTTTTTAGTCGGTTTATTGACAGGGCAGGACAGGACGGGAGCGGGTTGGCCCTTTTTGCCATCCCTAATCAATTTACATCAATTATGTTTTTTTATTTTCAATGATTCCATGTAGTAATCAACACTTATTCATTAGCGGTTACTTAATGCACGAAATTATATCCTTAATGGCTATATAATGAGTTGTAAGTTAAGTTTTCTTCGTCATCCATCACACGTAGAAAACTTGTAATTTTGTTCTTGTTGTTGCAGTTTCAATAAAGATAAGTTTTATTTACTTCTAGTTTTCATTTCATTTACGTATTTGCTCGTCATGATGTTGAGTAAGTAGTTCTCCCTTTTCTTAAAATTATGGAAAGTAGTCAAATGATAGAGTTTTCATAATTGTAATTCTTTCTTTTTGTTACGGTATTTCAAAGCAATCTAATTTAATCTTATTGCATTTAAGAAATATTTTAGGCTTCAACCGAGGTAACGAAAGTTGACGATTAATGTTGGAACTATAAGATTGAACAAGAGTTTCGAAACATAACAAATATAAATTCTCATGAGGTGATATTGGGTATCTAAACTTAACTTGTATTGGTTTAAAATACACTTTTGAAACCTCAAAAGATGACATGAATTACTTTATTTTACCTCAATGTTAGTCTATGATTTCGATAACAATAGGAAGAATTAGGAATTGAATTTTATATCACTGTGATGAATCCATAATTCCTAAGCATTTCTTTTATCATATACTTTCAAAAACCAAGACCATCAAACTTCCAAATATATATTAAATCTTTTCTAACTAAAGACTGCTCGCTTAGGATTACGGTGAAATGCCTTGACTCAACAAAGACTTGGAAAGTCCTCCATGTGAAGTTGGAACTGGCCGTCAAAAGTAACATTCATATCAAGTTTCTCAGACAAATTAGCTTTAAAGAATTGATATCTGTCGAGGAAAAGAAAGTTACCAGCATGAGTCGACCGACCAAGGAACTCATCAGCCAATAAGAAGCACAAGGTATAGGCACTAATTTATACATATCTCGAAGGCACGTACCTCAACAACATGTTCACCAATGAATTTACTTGCAAACTTTGCACGCTGCATGAGATAGGTATTATTCTTGGCCAAGTAGTTGTCCAAATCTTGATTATAGGAAGACTAAATTTCTTGGCCAACTAGTTGGACAAGAGATGACTTGACAAATGCCTATTTGACGAGCTATGATGTTTGAAAGATAGACAATAGTGAATTTTTTTTCCGGATACCTTGATAATTGAGCAACAAAATTTAGTAACACAAGAAAATGATACCAAATTTATCGACCGTAAGGATTTAAAGGATTCACAAAACTAGACATGGTCGAATTCTCGCTCGATGAAAGGTTAAAATCTCCCCTCGCCAAGATAGGAAGCTCCATGGAAAAACTTGAATGATTAATGAAGTTGTCCATGTAATTGGTGGTGATCGACCAATACATTTGAGTGAGATTGAACCGGTAGGTGAGAGGTGCTGTTGTAGCTGTATAAGAGTAAAAATAAAACTAGAATGAAGCATTAAACCATAGTTTGAGAAGCCAATAAGGAAATCGACATTGACCTTTTAATTTTTTACCTTTTCTTACCTTGGTGACAACACTGACAAGCTCTTCCATGGTATGATAGAAATTACTAGTTAGTATGAACGTACTGACCCAAAATTAACTTTTTTTTTCCCTTATGGAAGAGATTGTCCTTGGGATCATTGATCTTGTAACGCCATTAGAACAACTATAAAAGACATGAATGAATTGACATCTAAGAATAGAGTGACATATAGCAAAATATTTTTTTGTTTTTTAAAGTTGACATAGCAACATAATTTATTTTCGTTAGATGTAAATTTGATTACATTGAAAGTGAATATCATTTAAATTACATATAAAAATACCAATGGAATCTCTTTTTAAAACTTTTTAAAGTAAGGGCTCCCCTCTTATTTTCTCTTTCTTATGTTTTTTCGATAGTCCTTCTGTTCTTTGTGAGAGTTGAGATCATTTCCATATAAAAATGAATGGAAATTGTCATTATGAAAGAGATAAACACAAAAAATAAGTGGTGGGTCATACCATAAAATGGATCATACCATTAAATGGGTTTCACCATCATTAATTTTGTGTTTTTATATCTCCAAACGGAGGAAATGAATAAGACTTCAAGGCTCTGTTTGGATTGCTTAAATCTAATGGAGCGGAATCGAACGGAATGAAATGAAATAAAACATAACGGAATGGAACGGATAAAGATATCATTTTACTGTTTGGATATTTTATGACGAAATGGAACTAATTTCCTATTCTATTGTTTGGGAAGTCGACGGAACGGAATGTGTGTGTATATATTCGCAAGGTTGAAAAAAGGAAATAAAAATATTTGGTATCATTAAATGACAGTGTGAATAAAAATATTTGTGAGGTTGTGATGATTAAACAATATTGAAATTAAATATATAAGTGATAAAAAGATAATAAAATTCCTTTGAAAAAAAAAATTAAATGGAACCTCCTTAAAAAATTAAATGGAACGATTCAAAAAAGTTAAATGGAAGAAAAAAAAACATATTGAAATATAATATTAAAAAATAAAAGAAAAGGTTCCAGCGTGAGTTGAAAAGTGGTGCTTCTGAAATAAATTGTCGAGAAGTTGTTTTTTAAATTCAACAACTTTTGGCCAAAGGTAATTTCATTCAATTTTATGCATTAAAAGAAAGTTCCCTTTTTAGTAAGTACTTAATTGATATTGTGTTTGACCTAACTTCTCCTTAAAAATGTAGAGAAGTAGAAAAAAAAAACCCGCGTCAAACGGTATCTTAATCTCCCACAACGGCAATGTAGAAGCAACTGAATTTGGGAGAAAAAAATTGAAAAATAGTTTAAAATAAAAAAATTGGAAAATAGTTAAAAGTTTTTAAAAATATAAAAATTGAAAAATAGTTAAAAAAAAATCGGTGAGGTAGCACTCAACCAAACAACACTAAAAAAAATTATATGCATCAGCGTAACAAAAACACAGACAGACGGACATAAAATATTACTCTAAACGTTAATGTGTGTGTATATTCGTGAGGTTGAAGAAAGGAAATAAAAATATTTGATATCATTAAATGACAGCGTGAATAAAAATATTTGTGAGGTTGTGATGATTAAACAATATTGAAATTAAAATAATTGATACTATGTTTGACCTAACTTCTCCTTAAAAATGTAGAGAAGTTGAAAAAAAAACCGGGTCAAACGATACTTTAATCTCCCGCAACGGCAACGTAGAAGCAACTGAATTTGGGTGAAAAAATTGAGAAATTGTTAAAAACATAAAATTTGGAAAATAGTTAAAAGTTATTAAAAATTAGAAAATAATTATAAAAAAAATTGGTGAGGGACAAAATGGGAAATATGCCATAAAAAGGTGAGGTGGCACCAACCACATCCCACCAATTAGGAAATTACAAAAATGCCCCTCCTAAAGACAAAATGGAAATTTCATATGACATCTATTTTTATAGTTTGTTAGTAGATTCCATTTTTTTAAACACACTTTCGCTTACTAGTCTTCCATAATATTTGGTCAAAGGAAGTTCTTCATTATATTGGAGCTAAATTGCATGGAATCAAAATCTAAATGCAATACTATAACCCAAACATTTACGACGGTTCGATTGAGATGGGTTCCGGTCCAAATATAAATAAAAATCAAGCAGTGAAATATGTGTCCATTATAGTATGGTTTTGACTCTGTTCATTTGGACATTTTTTTTGGGTATAACATAGCGGATCTTTTTCAAATTTGTACACATTACCTATTTAAGTCACACCTCTTCTCTCTTAATCTCTTATCTCAACTTAAAGACCATGTTTGTTCTGATCATTATTATAAACGAAGATTCGCTTTTTTGGTCTATTAAAAAATTGATATGCTAATCTAACTATTTATCAAATACATAAGTTATTAAATAAATATTAATAAACTAGAGTGTGTACCGTACGATGCGCGGGTGAATTACTTGTAAAACATATGTAATACGTATCGGTGTTTCTAATTGATATAAATAAAATTACAATCATTCATAAAAACAATATTAAAAATAGGATGTTAAGGCAAAGGAAGTAACTTTGAATAAAGAAATGTGCAATTTTTTGAAGAAAAATGTGGTATAATTATTACTTGACAAAATACACAATTTATATTTTCAACACAAATTTTCACTTTATGGATCCTTTTTTTTTTTGAAAACTCGGTATCTAATCCAAGAATCGACTAATTCGAGGGGACTAATTCCACCGTCCACTTGTGGGGGCCCCGTTTAAAGCCAGAGCAAGCTCTGTATGGACTTAGGCCACCGAAATTGACACCAGAGGAAATCGAACTTGAGAATACGAGGACCGAAGAAGAAAATGATTGAAGAAAAAAGGGATTCAAATGGGTTTGATTTGAATCAGTTTGAGTTTGATTCAATTCAATGTAGGTTTGATTTTTCAAATTTAAATGATGATGCTAAATATGTTGTGTTGTGTTTGTGGTTGTCTTTGATGAAAAAGGAAATGATTGAAGATATTCTGGGTTGGTGAAGAAGGAAGGAGGGGTGAGATACTGTTTGATTTTTTGAGAGAAGAGAGATTTGTTTTTCTTTCCTTTTTAATTATTTTATTTCAGATAATAATAAGTTGGTTTTTTTTTTAATTAAAAAATTATACAGGTGGCGTCTGACTCATGCCACATATGTGTTGACTGAGTCAAAATCACAGGGGGCCTATGAGTTGCAAAAGGGGGTGAAGTTAGGGGGCTGAAAAGTGGTTTTTTTTAATAGAGGGCCAAAATTGCTACGGAGCCAAACATAGGGGGCCAAAAGTGCATTTTAGCCAAAATAATAACAATGACATAAATGATTTGTCACTATGTCAATGTCATTTAATCATTTATTTATATTAGCCAAAAATATAATAATAATCATTCATTGAATAATTTTTGCAAATGGACAATGGTTTCAGTATGATTTAATCATGCATTAATCTTTGTAACATCAGCAAAATAAATATTTTACTTTCCAGAATAAGGATCGACGGTAAAATTACAAAAGATATTAATAAGAATACATAGTACTCATAACAAATCAAAACAAAATAAAAACATTGAAGCTTCAAATGTGCACTAATATATATAGACAAACACCAAATAAATGTCAAAGTGAAACTCAAGGATCTTAAGAGGAATGCACTAAGTAAGAACAACATCATGATGTCCGCCCCACTTTTTTAGAACAATCCATTATGAAAGCTACATGACAGAAAATTTCATTACGTACAACTAATTCTATGGAAGGCTTAAACAATTGCCCACTTTTCCAACTCACTTTCTTGTATACCTATTCCATATGGAAACCTAGATTCAACACATGTGCAAAAAAAATTGTTTTTATTTGTGCTTGTGCTTTTAATAAAATTGGTATTGTTCAATGGAATTATCCTTCCAATGTTCATATTCACAAACTTGCAATGCAATTCTAGAAAAATAATGACATCGCAAATCATTAGCTTATACCAAAATTAAGCTTAGTTCATTTTTCCCAACTCATGCAATATTTAACTGAGATGGAGAGTGAATGGTATTGAAAAGGATTACCATATGAATATAAGATTAATTTTTCATTAGGAATCATTGCACATTTATTACCTGGTTTTTAGGGTGTTTAGTGGGTCAAAAGAGTATCTCATACACTTAGGAATTAGAATAGCATTGGGATGTCCACCCCACTTTTTTAGTACAATCCAGTATCAAAGGAGTGAATCCCAAGCTTCGTCCTTGAATTTACAAGGATCGACCAAAATCGTCCCTCAATTATGTGAAATATCAAATTAGTCTTTGAATTTGGCATATGTCAATCAATTTAGTCCCTCCGTTCAATTTAGGGGTTAATGGTGTTGACGTGACCGTTAACCTCTCACATGAGTCTCCATGTCAGATGTCACACAAGCAGGGATTAATTTGCCCGATAGTGACCAAAATTTTCAAGGATTAAATTGATTGATTTGCAGAAAATGTTTTGCTCTTTCTTCCCCAAATATATAAAATTTCCAACTAATATTTATTCCCCAAATATATAAAATTGAAACCCTAATTTTACAATATGTAATCTACCCTCCAAAATTTCTTCCAATAATTAGTGATAACGTTCTTTCCCAATTCAAAAAAACTTCAAACCCTAATTATTTGACTAACTATCAAATTGATCCCTACATTATAGTAAAACTCATCAAATAAGTCCTTGAATTATTTAATCGGATATCAATTTGATCCTTGAGGCATATATGTGCAGAACAAAGTAAAAAAGCCACATGGTAGAAAAACCTTCTAACACTCCATGTTTGTTTTTGAAGGGCAAAACATCGAAATTTGTTAGCAACTCAACATTTTCCTTTTGGATTCTAATAAAGAGTGTTGAAGACCAATGTATTGACCTAAGGTTAACTATTTTTTCCCCCTTATTGAAGAGATTGTCCATATGGATCATTGGTCTTGTAACAGCCGTTAACAACTACAAAGACATGAATTGACATCAACGAATAAAGGAAGGCTGTGTGTTCTTCATCTAAGAAAAGAGTGACATAGCAAAAAAATATATTTTTTTGTAAGTTGACATGGAAAAATAATTTATTTTGGTTAGATGCAGTGGTAAAATTGATTTACATCATTTGAAATTGCATATCATTTAAATTACATATTAAAAATGGCTGGAATCTCTTTCTATTTTTTTTTAAAAAATGGTTCCGTTTTTCTTTTCTCATTCCTTTGTTTTTTCGTTAGTCTTTTCTCTTTTGCTTCTTACGTGAGAAAGGGTTCTATTAATCTGGAATTCGACTACATGATAAATAAATTTTAGCAAAAAATTGTTTCATTCAAAAATCAAACTCGATTCTCATAAACAACTCATCCTTTAATGAAGTTCGTTAACTATTTGAGTTCAATCACTTGTTTTTTTATTTCTTTTTGTTCTAAATAATTCCCTTTTGTGAGCATATTTTCGCTTGCTAGTCCTCCATTTGGTGACAAAAATAGTCTTCCATAATATTTGAATACAAGTTATCCATTTAGATCCCACAATATTCGATGGATTAGTCTCTGCAGCTATGCGCGGAGGATACCTAATTTAAAAAAATAAATAAAAATATATAGGTTGCACATGTTGTAAAAAGTAACGTTTTTACTAATAAGCCTCTTCTGTCAAAAAAAAAAAACTAATCAAGCCTCTAAAAATGTGAACTTTAGATCTGAACAGTGAATCTAATCAAGCAGCCCAATGTGTCTATTTTAGCACTTCTTATAGTTTTGACTCTATTCAAAACTATATGTTTATCTGCCGTTTTGTGCCATTCAACATTTTTTTTTCTCTAAACAATTTCATTTTTTAAACATAATTTCGTTTACTAGTCTTCCATAATAAATTCCATTTTTTAAACATACTTTCGTTTACTAGTCTTCCATAATATTTGGTCAGAAAGTCCTTCATTATATTTG
>Ga0315915_1006060_pt1 | contig 14910 bp, 10 predicted proteins | sample MpolbnodulesMG_FD_207738 | JGI IMG/M metagenome (GOLD analysis project Ga0315915, IMG submission 207738) | Medicago polymorpha root nodule microbial communities from Los Angeles, California, United States - branched nodules | ecosystem: Host-associated > Plants > Roots > Nodule | place: USA... | reverse complement strand
GAATCACTGATTCATGTGTTAATTCGTAATGATCCAAGGAAAGAAAATCGAATTTTATCCGCTGCTTTATTCTGAAAACGTTTCGATTTTCCTTCAGTAGCATTTCTAGCTTTCCTTTTTGCTTATATTTTATTTCAGAAGGAGTGAGATATTTAATATATAAGTGTTTATGTTCAACCTGAGTATTGTTAAGAAAAATAATCAATTCAAGATAACTCTTTCATCTGTCAAAGCAGAGACAGGAATTGCTACTTGAACTTGTTATGAAAGTGACTTAAAATGGAAGAAATTGGAGTTCTGATGCTGTCAACATCGCTGGCTGAATTGACTGGCTCGGTGGCCGAATTTGCTCTGTGGTTTTTTCAGCTTTGATTCGTGAATTTTCGGTGGCCGAATGGATGTATTCGGTGGCCGAATTTGACAGCAGGAAATAAAACATAAACATATTTCGGGTCTGGATTTGTTCCAATTTTATGAGGGATACTTTTACTATAAATATAGGCTTTGTATCAAAGTAAACATTGAGATAGAGGGGGCTGAAACAAGGGTTTAGAAATCAAACTAGGGTTTGTACAAAGTTTGTTATTGGCAACAAACACTAGGGTTGGGTTGATTCACCTTGGGAAACACTATTAGGATTGAGTCTCTTGGTCACATGAAGAGATTGTGACTTTGGGTAGAATTAGGCGGGAGACTTATTCTTGTAACCCATTGATATCTCTTTTGTAAAGTTACTCATCATTATAGTGGAACGGAGGGCTGCTCTCTCCCCCATACTAGGTTAGTTTTGGACCGAACTGGATAAACAAATTTCGTGTGTTCTCTCTCTCTTTTCTCTCGCTGTTTTTTACTTTTGTTTGTGATTATAACTTCCATACACTTTGTTTTGGTTGCTTGACTATCACTTGCTCCACACATCTAGTTTATTATTGGTGTGATTTTTCATCGAATTCACAAGAGAACTAGAAAGCATACTAATAGTAATTCATGTACACATCTCGTAGGCAAGGAAAGAGATTATTAGAAAGCCAGTGCAGAGAGATAAACTATACATAAACAAGAGGAACCTGTTGCCAAAGGAGTATATTATACGTTATATGTTGAGGTTATTTAGTTTATAACATGTTATTTGACATAATATATTTAAGTATATAGTTTGAATTGGTAAAAACGAATAAGTTGATCCAATTCAAACTGCACTTAATTGGACCAATCTAAATTGAAGCTAATCATGTGTTAATTTCTTTTTCTGATAATCTTTCGGTTTATAGGAAAAGGGGTTTTGCTATTTGAAATTCCGTTGAGACTTGAGAGGTAAGTATAATCTCTGTCAAAATTGTTTCACATAATAATTAAACTCAATTTCTTTTACACAATTCGTCCTAGAGTAATGTATGTTATTTTATTCTTTTGATCGAATGATTTTCTGCCTCAAATTTGATCCAAAGTAAATTGGGAACATCCATAATTTAACAATCACCACGTATATATGAGTCGTTAACAACATGTAGTAAGTGTCACAAGGAAATATGAGTGGTTAACCACATGTAGTAAGTGTCACAAGGAAGATTTCAAGATGTAGCAGACGATTACTAAGAACATGATGATAACATCAATTATAATTTTGAAGGTCACCAACCACATCCGCATCAATTAACATAACATTTTATTTTTTATTGTGTTGGTATACATTGTTTTGATAACCCAACTTTCAATTCAATTAAATAATACTCCATTTATTGTCTTCGTTGCCATTGATTGAGTTTATGTTTTTTTTCTTTCTTTCAAACTTGCAGTAATGAACATGAACACGAAAATGCAAAAACACGATGACGAAGCATACACATGGAAATTCAGAAACACGCAAAAACGCGAAGACAAAGAAGCAATGTGAAGACAAAATGAGATGAAACAAAATTGGTTATAGCCCAAAGAAGAAGTGATGATGAAGAAGAAGAAACAAAGTAAAAGAGGAATTTGTCGACCCGAAGAAGAAACAATAAAGTATGAGAAATAATCAATTTGGATTTTATTTTTTATTTAGGGTTTTAGTTTTATTTATTTAATTCAATAATGTTGGTTTAGTTTAGTTAAATTTAAATGAAAGATGGAATTTAAATATATAGTATAAAATAACGACATAGGACCAAAATTGGAGAATCAAATATTACACGGACGAAATCTACACTTTTTATTTTATGAGGATCAAAACTAGATTCATTCAATATTAGAGGGACTGAAATAAAGATTAACCTTTAAAATTCAAACAAAGATTAAATAAGTTTTCGATCCTTATAAGTATTTCAAATTTTATTTTTAGTCTCTCTAAATTATTTTAACAAGTTTTAGTTTCCGAAATATTTTTCGTCACAACGTCTCTACTTTTATGTAAATATATGTGTATCTTTTAAAAAACTGAATTATTTTTTACTCTTATATTTAGTACATTATAGAAATACCTTTTGCAAAAGTTCAAATTTTTTTTTTAAAAATTAAATATGATTTTTATTTTATTTTTTATCACTTTAAAATTTATATTTAATTCATATTTTATTAAAAAATTATAAATTTATGTGGTGAACCTGTTATAAACTTATAATATTTTAAACATTTTCTAAAAATAAAGTAAAAAATGGGGGCGCTACATGCTTACACATGACAGGGAGTAGTACCCCAAACACACGTGTCCCAAAATTAGTGAAATAGTATCCAATCAAAAATAGATGATAGTAGTGTAATTATTTTCCTAAAAAAAAAAAATAGTGTAATTTATTTTCAAAAGAGAGGTACGTACGAATATATATTTTTCGTTACGGTGGTATAGTGAAAAAAAAGCTCTCTTTTAAAATGTCTTTCAGGTGGAGTATCCACAAAACGTATTCATAAAAAAAAAAATGCTCTTCCAGGAGGATCCACTTTTAAGGGTTTATATGAGGTGTCAATTTTGATGGGCTAACTTGACTTAACAACAACGATCAAGTCTTATTCTACTAAATGAGGTTGGCTACACGAATCAAATTACTTCATAACATTCTATCATGATTCAACTTATTAACCTCTAAATCATTCATAAGGGTTTCTCTTATAGTTTTTTTTAGGTATTCCTCTACATCTTTTGATATGATGGTTGATCTACTCTTCGTACTACAACATCTACAAGTCTTCTCTTTCTACATGCTCAAACGACCTAAACCTATTTTCTACGACTTTTTTTTTTTTTTACTATAGGTGCACTTCAACTCTCTCTTTAACGATGCCATTTTTAATCATATCTCGCCTAGCCTTACGACTTATTCAACGCAACATCCTCATCTCTGCTACGTTTACTTAATTCTCGTGTTAGTTTTTAACTGTTTAACACTCCGTACCTTACAACATTGATTGCTCGTTTGACTTAAAAAAAGGCTCAAGAGTTTGTGGCTTATATACATACGACATTGTGAAATGTGTGCTGGCTCTGATGTTTTTATTGGGTATGCATGACTCTCTCTTTTGTTCACCGGGAATTAAACAACTTTAATCACTCCCTTGGATTCCCAATTCGTACATTAGTGATTAGTCTCTGTCTTGCCTTTTTAGTTGAACACGGGTTCATGAAAATTGCGATGAAAAGGGATCGCATCCAGCACAGACTCTCAGTGTGTACGCAAAGAGATTAAGAGACCAATAGAAGACGAAATAAAGCTAATAGTATTAAGCAACTTGGAAATGAATGATTAATTATTTGAGGCAGTGGGGTTAGAAAACTATACTTTATAAGAATAAGAATATATAATTGTTTGATGATTTGAATGTTGATTTATAGCAAGACATGCAGAACTGGAAATGAGGGAGGGGGACCATTAATTATCATCACTCATGCATCATACATGAGAATTTAGCCAAAAAAGTCTTATTACAATGCCCGTGACCGACCGTATCTCGTGCAAACCTTCATGTACAGACAAATTATCCACCGCAAATATCTCCATACAAAACCATAATTGATCACGAGCTAGAAAACTTTTCATCTATAATTCTAACGACTACAATTCTTGTCCATCCAATCACTGCAATTCCCAATCCAAAAATATTACTGAAAGCTAGTAAATGTCCAAAAAATTTCAACACCTTGAGTACTCTTCACAAACAACCACATTTTGTAAGCATCAAGCTGCAGTGAAATTCCCATATTAAGTTTGTCATTTTTCATCACATCAATGATTTCAAACTCCCTTTTTTACTAATTTGTGTCCTTTATGTTTTGTCTTTTAAACACGTATGCATTACACACTCTTCCATACGTCTTCATCTGCATTTTATTACCTGCAAATTGCAATGTCTATTTTGTTTCTTGGCTTTCCTTCCATTCCCACGCAGAAGCCAGCTCACTTACCATCATCATTATTTATTCGTTTAACCTTATATAACTAGCTAGATAAATAAATAATATTAATTAAAAAATATTCCCGTGACCTTAGCTCGGTTGGTAGGGATATTGTATTTTATATGCAAGAGCCGAGGTTCGAACCCCAGACACTCCACTTCTTCACAATTAAATTGTGTGAACTCTAGCCATTAAGCTATTTGACCAAAAAAATAAAAAATAAAATATACATACACACACTTCATATTTATATCAATTAAACAAATTTATAATGTATAGTTTATAAGCTCGCATGACTAAAAACAAAAATGTTTGATAAATGTTATTTCATCACAAGTTTATAATTTATTTCACTAACTTACAATATCATTTTTCTTCTATTTTTACAATCATTAATTTCTCTCAAATCTATTTTTTCTTTTATAATTATTACAATCTATAATAAAATAGGTATTTTTTAAATGCAACATATGAAAAATCCATCTTATTTTATTTTATTGGTACAATGAAAGATCAATTTTTTTTTTTGGTTTAGTAGTCTAGTGGCTAGAGCTCACACATTTAAATGTGAGAAGTGGGGTGTCCAGGGTTCAAACCCCGACCCTTGTATAAATCATGCAATGTCCCTACCAATTGAGTTAAGCTCACGGGGACATGAAAGATCAATTTTTATTTACATATTATCAATTTTTATTTATATATTTTGAAGGAGAAATATCAATTTTATGGTTACTTTTAAATAAGTATCAAAGATCATTTGTTTTTTTATTTGGTTTGTGAAACCTAGTTGGATATCTCCCTTGGTGCCAATATTCAAACCGAGTACCACAAAATTGAAATACATACCAAGACAAATAGTGGTTTATATCAATTAAATATAAATTTAATAAATTTAATGTTGTAAGCAGTTCCAAGTTGTAATTTAACAACAGTTCCAAGTTGTAATTTAATGTTGTAAACAGTTCCAAGTTGTAATTTATATGAGGATGTTTTTGTAATTTACAACCGCCTATCACTCTTGGTCTCGCATACATATAAGGGTCCTAGTCCCTCACATGCATGCAAGCTATCTATACCTTTAAGCTTCATTCTATCTATCCCTTATCCAAAAAAAATCACTCGAAATTAGATCAACCATGAAAATTAAATTGGTTACAGCCTTAATACTTTGCTCTGCAATTTTCATGAGCATGAGCATGAGCATGAGCAATGCCACTGATCCATGTGCATCTCAACCAGATGACTCCGATCTCAACGTAATTCCCATGTATGGCAAATGCTCGCCATTCAACCCACAAAAAACAGACTCATGGGACAATAGAGTCCTAAACATGGCCTCCAAAGACCCAGCCAGAATGAGCTATCTATCCTCTTTAGTAGCCCAAAAGACCGTCTCTTCAGCCCCAATTGCTTCGGGCCAGGCCTTCAACATTGGCAACTACATAGTCCGTGTCAAAATCGGAACACCCGGTCAACTCCTCTTCATGGTCCTTGACACAAGTACCGACGAGGCTTTTGTCCCTACCTCTGGCTGCACTGGTTGCTCTGCAACAACTTTCTCACCCAATGCCTCCACTAGTTATGTGCCATTGGAGTGTTCCGTTCCACAATGTAGTCAGGTCCGTGGACTCTCATGTCCAGCCACGGGCTCTGGCGCATGTTCCTTCAACAAATCTTACGCAGGTTCAACTTACTCTGCCACACTTGTTCAAGATTCACTTAGATTAGCTACGGATGTTATCCCTAGCTACTCTTTTGGATCCATCAATGCTATCTCTGGTTCTTCAATTCCAGCCCAAGGACTTTTGGGCTTGGGCCGTGGCCCATTATCTTTATTATCCCAAACCGGGTCACTTTACTCGGGTGTATTCTCCTACTGCCTTCCAAGTTTCAAATCTTACTATTTTTCCGGGTCACTTAAACTCGGACCCGTGGGTCAACCCAAAAGTATTCGAACCACACCACTTCTTCGCAATCCTCGCCGTCCATCTCTTTATTTTGTCAATTTAACCGGAATTACCGTGGGAAAAGTAAATGTACCTTTCCCCAAAGAACTTTTAGCGTTCGACGTGAATACCGGATCTGGAACCATAATTGATTCGGGTACGGTTATTACCCGTTTTGTGGAACCCGTTTACAACGCAGTTAGGGATGAGTTTAGGAAACAAGTAACCGGACCTTTTTCGAGCTTAGGAGCATTCGACACATGTTTTGTGAAGAACTATGAAACCTTGGCACCAGCTATTACATTGCATTTCACAGATTTGGATCTAAAATTACCACTGGAGAATAGTTTGATCCATAGCAGTTCAGGATCGTTGGCTTGTCTTGCAATGGCGTCTGCACCAAAGAATGTGAACTACACTGTGTTGAATGTGATTGCTAATTATCAACAACAGAATTTGAGGGTTTTGTTTGATACCGTGAATAATAAGGTTGGTATCGCCCGTGAGCTTTGTAACTAGCTAGAAAGTAGCTAGCTACATTTTAATTTGTTATTTAGCTAAGTTATGCTTTTGTTGTAGTGGCCTAGGTGAAAAGGGTACCATACCATGTGGCTAAAGAAGAAATTCAATTAATAATGTATGTAAAATGTCGTCTTTATTAGTGTGATTGTGATCGTTAGCATTAAGGGGTAACGATCATTTTGATTATCCAATTGGATTGCTGAAATAACTTTTGCTGTATTTTTTTTTTCCCTAAGAAATTGCCTTATGTATGAAGAATTACGAGTGTCCCAGTGAATGGAATTTTGTTTATTTATGAACGGAAATAAGGCATACCCGTGAATGGAATTGGAATCCAGCGTGTTGTTTTTGTCTTTCGGACAACGTGATTGCACTGGTGATGCCAAGTAACCAATCTTGTATTATTGCTATTATTATTATGGTGATAAACTTTTCCGACAAAAGAACTAAATTATAAACACTACTGTAAATTATCTGTTATAACCTACCAATTTGAGATTTTCAAACGGAAACTAAATTGATTTACCGTAATGAGAAACTTTTTTCGTAACCATCTCAAAAGTTCAACTATTTGGATGGAGGTTAATATTTCTTTTTAGATTTCCAACTTCTGATGATCTCACAAAATTAAGGAACTAGGCATCATCTTCACCAAGAAAGCTTCAATCCATTTCACTTTTTTTTTTTGAGGAAATCTATTTCACTTTTGTGTCCACTAATTCGACAACCCTAGGCGCGATCTCATATGCAGTGCATAATTCTTTTTTGCTATATTGGTTTGGCAAAGTCTTTGTTTATACTAGCTCTGTAGCCGTGATTTATCTAACATAAAACCCAAACACCTTGACCTTAAACACTATAATTGCCATCAAAGGTCCTTAAAGTTTCAAATTGAAGCAATTTTCTATTGTCATTTTCTAAAATTTATGTTAATTTTACTTGTTAAGTGGAAAAAAAAAGACACCCAAGAATGTTGAAATGAGATTAAAATAGTCTCTTTTTGCTTAACCAATGACCCGAGTTCTTATGGAATGAACTACCGAAAAGAAGACACGTCTTGTTGATATAGGTGTACCAAACAATTCTTATAAACATTCCTTATTCAAGCACGCGGTTCCATACCTGCACGGATTCAGGATCCCTCTCATTCCAATGCGATTCGGTTTTGCCTAGAAGCTGCTAGGAGCCGCATGTTATCGTGCCTTGTTGTGCATCGGCCGTGCTAATCTTCTTTGTATCATTCCAATTTTATCGGATGTCTCCGATATCCGATGAATATGTATATGTGTATGTGTATGAGTGTTACTGTACTCTTCTCTTCTTTAAGGTAAATAATCTCCACAAAAATAAAAATCAAAACATAAAAGACTCAAAACGTTCTTCCATGATATGATTCATATAAGAGAAGACATAACAACTTAAATTTAATAAACACATGTGATGATTGCCGAGGAAGAAAATTTGGAAGAGAAGAAGTGTTTTTTTGTTGCTGTGAGTGTGGTCTTTTCTCTAGAGGGATCTATATGACCATGTTGCTTATGTTTCTTCTGGCTTACTATATACTTGAGCAAGTTAAGTTTGAGGGAAGTGAACGTGGTCCAATAAGAATTGAGTAAAAATAGGAATAATAGGCTCTATCAAATTGAAGTCAGAGGTGAAAAGAACAAGCTTTTGACTAAGCAAATAAAGTAAAAAACACATTTTTGTTCAGAATGAAATAAGAGAGTTTTGAGATGGAGATAGACTAAGTCATAATTACCACACTTAATAGAAAATAAAGTATACTTTAACAAAATATATTTTCATATTTCTCACAAGTCACACAACAACCCTTCAATCGAATTCCTGATTTCTTCTCACAACCCTTCAATCCTTAAATCTTTATTCGGTTCAAGATTTCAGAATCCATGTTCAGTCACCATCACAACTAGGCTTTCCTTTTTTTTTCTTTCTTCCTTCTTCTTCTTCTTATATAATTTCCTCAATCCAATTGGATATGTCTGTTCCATTAAAATTAGAGGCTCGACTCTAATATTAAAAATGACCCGTAATAAAAATAATAAATGATAATTTAAACAATTTCAAATTAACAATAAGCATTATTTTGATTTTAATTTGTTTTGTTGAATTTTTGTTGTTGATAGATGTGTGTTTGACCTAACTTGTCCATTTACTCTTTATTTTTGTCAAATAATAAGTGTTCGATTTAGACCTACATAGCAGAAGAAAATATCATCCTACGTCCCAACAATTATACTCATTACCCTACAAATAATTGAGGCCCCCATAAATTAGAGGCTCAACTCCGTAGAGCTCCTTGTACATGCCGAGGAACGGCTCAGTTGCTTATCATCTATTGTGTTTTTTTTGTTGTTGTCGTGGTACCTATTTTGGTGTTTGTTATTATATATAATTGACATTACTTTGTTATTTTGATATGTTTGTAAGACTTATTATTTCAATAATATAATTGATTTTTTTTCATGTTGCTTTAAATTTTGTGTGGTGCATATAAAAATTATTGCCAAATATATATTTTATTATTTTGGTTAAATAGTATTGCCAAAAAAAATTTATTTTAGGCAAAATTTTATTTCTAAAACAAAAAATGGTCTATAGCAACTGATAACCTGGTCTTATACCAACGGATATACGTGGTGGGTAAAGCTATTAAATAGGTGTAATGTAACCATCCATTTCTATAGCTTCGAAATTTTTTCCAACACCTTAAATTTACCGTTGGTATACATAAGCTATTGGGATGGCATTTTGATATTGGTATAGCGAATTTACCAACGATTATTGAACTTTTACCGATAGTTTTTCGTCGTTGGTAAATGACAAATTTCTTATAGTGTTACAAATTTAGCTGGCGGATCTAGACAATTTTGAGTTGCTCTTCAAATCATATGGATGACAGTTGTTTGAGTCATTTGAAAAGAAAAAAATAACCGTCTTTTTTGCCCAAAAAAAACTCAATCTTTGCAGCGATTGATGGACAATGTGAAGCTCTCCTCTTTTCAATGGTTTCAAGCAAGACATAGTACTTTATCTTTCGATTTTTATCACCGATAGATTAGCCCCATTCAATGTTTTACCTTTATCCCGAGCTAGTTCGTGTATGTTTATCTAACTTGTTTTGATTTGGTTCTTTGTATGTGATTGTTACTTATGAGTCCTTGTCTAACACTTCTTATGTGACCATGGAGCTCTGTTGACTAATTTAATCCATTTTCTCTTCTTCAAAAAACATATCGAATATGTGAATCCCATTATACATATTAATCCATTTAAATTGAGCAATTTGTTTTATTACAAATAAATATTTAAAACAAAATATGCTAGTCTTCCTCATTCAATCCATCTACAATCAAAAAGTTAAAAATATTATAGTTGTCATTAACCCCAAATTGATCCGTATCATTGAAAACTGAAGAAGTTAAAAACGTTCATATGCTAGAACTTATAAATGTCTAATTAAAATACAATTGTATTACTTTTAAAAAAAATTTGTTATGATTTTAAAAACTAGAACACATGTCAACTTTTAATGTAGTTGTTTATGAGGTATGTTCGATCAGTATAGGTGTTGAAGTGAATAAAAACTTTATTTTATGACACTCATTTGAAGTGTTTGACAACTATGTGTGTCGGACAAGACATGTTCAACATATGGACATGCATAACATTAAGAGTATTGGCTTCAAGAAAATTAGTAATACAAAAGTTTAAGGTTTTGTTTACGAGTTTGAAAGGGAATGGAGAGGAAGGTTTTGGGAAAAAGAAAGGAGGAAATGAAATAAATAAAGATATTGAAAGGAAAGAGATTTTTCATCATAATTGTATTGGAGGAGGTTTTGGAGGGTAGTTCTTCAAATTTAATTTATGTTGTTCCGATATTGTTAAAATTAAAAATATATTAATTATAAATACTAGTTTGTCATTCTTTAAGAAAAATACTTTTCCAAAAATGTGAAAGAATAATCAATTTTTCTCTATATTTTCAACCCCTAAAACCCTCCATTCCCATCCCCTCCAAACTCCTAAAGAAAAACTAATAATACATTTTTTTTTTCAAAGACAAAAGAAGCACATGTGCCTAGTTCCCACACTTTATTTGAAATTTCCAAATAATCTATCACTTTATCTTTATTGTCCTTCAAAATTGATTTTTTTCCCTTTTTTTGTTGTTGTTGTGCCGGATATTTGATCATTTTTATCATTTGGTTCAAACCTGCTTCCTTCCTTCTTCATCTTTTCTAACTACCAAACAAGATTTCCTTAAAAAAAAAAAAAAACTACCAAAAAAGATTACATATTTCAATTAAAAAAAAAGTTGTAAATTTATCACAAAGATCTAACAGTAGAGTAGAATTTAAGCTTGCAATGTGTGTAATGAGAAGAACCTAAGAAGTTTAAGCTTGCAAATCTAAATAGATACCGACACCATATATTTTTATTAGTTTGTCATATTAATGCTTATTTGGAATATTTTTATAAGTTTGTCAGATTAATGCTTATTTGGACTAATAGTAGAAGGTTATAAATCCTACGATTTGAGGGTCTAACTTTTGCAAAAATAGTAAAAGGTTATAAATCCTACGATTTGAGGGTCTAACTTTTGAAAAAAAAAAAAAAAGGATTAAAGTGTTGAACAAACTAAAATTAATCTCAAAACTCAAACAACAACCAATAAGACAATCTTAAATTACTCGACCCAAACTTAGGTCATATCAAAAATAGACCTATCTTCATAAAAATGTATTCCTACTTAAAATAAAATAGAAAAATAGTTTCTCTACGTGATCCAATTGATTCGTGTATGAAAAGTTAAGAGGATTGAGCACCTGTCCAACAAAGAGAATTGTTCCAGTGGAAACTTCTCTAATTAGAAATAGGAAAGGGTGATCAGCCACAAAGTCTTCTCGATGTGTACAACTCTTTCTGTGTGATTTGCTTTTTGTTTAAGTAGTGAATGCAGCAGCTTCAGTGCCTTCTTCATTTACTTCAATGAAAGATTTGTGAAATATGTTGGAAACATATAGGTTTTCACCCACAAAAGAAGAATCCACCATTTTTGTAAAACCTTAGAGAAGAGAAAGGTAAAATCACTCCTAACTCCTTCATCGTATCAGTAGTTTCAATCCCAAATGAAATGTTGAATCTTGGAATCTTGAACTCACCTACTTCCACTTTTTCAATAAGAGGAAGATTGTGTTCTAGTAACTCGAATTCAGATGCCAGCTTCTCAACCAAGGTTGACAGTCCATCCATTGCATTCGGAAGAAAAATATACATAGAGAATTGACGCTCATCTTCGCCCTTATTATAAGGAAGACAAAGAACTTTAAAATCATCAAAATCTCCAATAAACCGTTTCCCATAGGTGGTCATGAACGGAACTTTGACGGAGCTACCATTTAAAAGGTAAAAATCACTGTCTTCCGTTACCGAAGTATCAAACTTCTCAGTCCATGTTCCTTTAAAGTACATTGCATTTGCAAATATGAGTTTGGTTAGGTTGTCGACTGAATTTGGAGTAATAATTTCTTTAATAAGGCCATTTGCCTCTTCTTCAGCCCATAAGTTGACTTCTTTAATCACTTCAGTGGCCTTTAAAATCATATCAAATTAAAAATCAGTTATGTTAATAGATAAGTTGAATTATTTTCACAAAAAGTTGAATTATTTTCACAAGTATTTCAATAGAAAAAATTAACCTTTTGTTAACATAATTTTCACATAATACAATACAATGCTAAATTAGTTGGATCTAGAAAACAGAAAGGATAGGAAAGTTGTATTTCTCAATTGTTTTCATAGAAGTTAATACTTGTTGCTCTAAAATTATTTTAGATGAGGCGTATGCTAAAGTAGCAGGAAAGTTTATGTCTTTTGTACTATAAAATTTGAAGAGGCGTTTCAATAACAAAGGTTTGTCACACATATGGAATTGCTTTGATCAATTTAGAATTGGTAATTATCAAAGTCATGAAGTTGTGCCATCAGAATATAAAACAAATTCATACCTCCAAGTACACGCTATTTAAAATGATGGGAAAACATTCTACATACTAGTGTCCATCCATCTTTCCAATTTCTTTATTTTGATTAAAATTATAGATATAAATATTTGGCACTTTCATATCGTAACAAATTAAATTTATCTTTTTTAATAGACCAATATGCAAATTTGTTTAAGTTTATAACTGGAATTGAAAAAGTCACTCCAAAACCACACGCGCGCGCTCTCTCTATATATATATATATACACACTAACCAACCTAAAATATTAAGTTTAGTATGATACGTGTGCATGTAGGTAAATCGATGATTTAACATGTTCATGAATCACACACTTCATCCAAGAGCTTAGTACTTGTTAGTTATTTGTAAAGACCAACACAAAGATTAACCAACACAAATATTATTTGTGCTTCATATATAGAATAACGTTAGATCCAAATTAAGTTATGAAATAAAATAATAATAATAATAAAAACTAATTATTTGTAAAGGTAAAACTTGCTCTAGATCAGGTTATGAAATAAAACAATAATATAAAACACTAATTGTTTGTGAAGGTAGAACTTTTAATTAATTAATTAATTAACATGAAATAACATGAGGGCATGAATATATGGAGTGGAAAGAGGAAGATATGAAAACATACCTTGTTCTGGAAATCAACTGAAGCCAAAGTGGCTTTGTAATCATTAGCCACAATTTCTTTGAAGGAAGGTTGAAGAGTAATAGTTTGATCAACCCACACACCTTGGATGAAAGAGAGGCGAGGCCCACCGGAAGAAGCAGCATCAGATAGGATGACGGAAACAAGATGAGAGGCGAAGGAGTTGAGATGGTCAGTGGATTTGGAACGGAGGAAGTCGAGAAGCTGTTGTTGTGTAGGACCCTCGGAGGCAGCAGCCATGAGGCTGAGCGTAACTTGGAGTGACAGCGGCGAAATACAACGTTCTTGTCTGATTCTTTTGAGAAGAGATGTTTGACCATGGTAAGGGAAACTTTGGTTTGGTTGGTGGTTGATTCAACCATGGTTTGTTCCTCATCTTCGACGGTTCTTTCCCGTTTGTTGATTGATTCACGGGTAGCCATTGTTCCTCTTCTTCTTTTTTTTTAGCTGATGATTACAACACCACAGTTATCGAAATTAAACATAATGCGTAAGTGAAAATGGACGGTGTAAGATTTTGATTTGTAAAGTAACTTAAAACATGATTTTTTTTTTTTACCGAACTTAAAACGTGATTAAACCAACAAACAAACAAAGAACATAATAAGAAACCAGTGGAGAGAAAACAAACAAGATACATAAGAAAATCGGTGAAGTAAATAAAACGGAATCAGATAATAAAGAGGTAAATTGACTTACAAAAGTGAAGCAGAGAATGGAAGTGGCAGCAACGTGAATAGGGTGGAGGCAGAAATCAAAGCATCTCTCTCTTCTAGGGTTTCGTTCGTTGGTCACAAAATATATTACATACAGCGTTGCCCTCACGTTTTAAATAATAACTAGACCATTGACCCGTGCTGACGCCCGGGTCATATAAGAGAACAAATACAGCGAAAATAAGAAAGTAAAAACTTTACTTGAATCGAAAAAATAATATGATTCAATTCATAAAATTAATTGCCGCAAACGTTTTTAATGTACAATATTAAACAATTTCCATGATATCAACCCTGTTACGGTAACATAACATATAAATTTGATGGCATGATTTATTGACGAAAAGAAAATCCAACGTCTGTCGAAATAGAAAAATTACCGATATGAAATAAAAACAATACTACAAAACAAAGTGCTGCACGTTACGGAAAACTTCTCTGTAGACCACATTAGATGTCACATCAGTATCTTGACCGTTTTCATCATTGAAAAGTATCTTTAAACCATCCCTTGAAGTAACCCTCGATATTGTGACGTACAATTGTCCATGTGAAAAAACAGTAGACGGTAGATAGACTCCAACATTTTTTAAAGACTGACCCTGACTCTTGTTAATAGTCATTGCAAATGAGACAGACAACAGAAACGGTCAAAATGATGCCTTTTTC
>Ga0315915_1006059_pt1 | contig 14911 bp, 8 predicted proteins | sample MpolbnodulesMG_FD_207738 | JGI IMG/M metagenome (GOLD analysis project Ga0315915, IMG submission 207738) | Medicago polymorpha root nodule microbial communities from Los Angeles, California, United States - branched nodules | ecosystem: Host-associated > Plants > Roots > Nodule | place: USA... | reverse complement strand
ACTATGATTTCACCAATCTTATTGTGAATCCAAACATGTACTCACATTGTCAAAAATTTACCCTACTTATTGTCTACATTTGTTATACAATAAGATAGATTATGATTATATTAACTGTCACAGTCTAACATAAGTGTTTGGTGCATAGTGTATGTGAATGTTATAAACTAAGATTATCAAGTTCGATTCCTAATGATGAAATAAGGATTATTATTAATATAGTAAGCATACAACTTTGGTATACATAAACATAAGAATATATTAACCTTGAGCTTTTTTACTCAAAAAAAATAAAATTAACCTTGAGCTTTTGAGTAGGTGGCGTGGGAGGAGATTGTGCTGGTCTAGATCTTGGTGGGTTCTTCGCACCAGAAGTTCCACCTCCACCTCCACCTTCACCTCCACCTCCAAATTCAGGAACTGGTAAGTACTTTATTCAAATTATCAGATAAATTTGCTTGCTTCCTTAGATTTTTCATAAAATGTGAAGCATGAAAGGTCTTAAATTCTACCATTTGATCATAAAACTCAAACCATACATGATATTTCACATTATAAAATTTTATAAGCTTTTCAATAATTACACATTCAAAAGTATTTTTTTAACACCTGAAAATTAAAACAAACCATATCCACCAGAAGCTGCACCTCCACCTGCAACTCCAAATTCAGGGTCTGGATCCTCTGGAACTGGTAAGTATTTTATTCAAAATCTCACATAAATTTGCTTGACTACTTAGTTTTTTCATAAAATGTGAAGCATGAAAGGTCTTAAATTCTACCCTCTAATCTTAAAACTCAAACTATATCTGATATTTCAAAATTATAAAACTTTACAAGCTTATCATTAAATTATGCCTATAGAAATTTATTTATGTGCATATAATTAAATTAAATTAATTTATGTATATGACAGGGTCAGGTGAAATGCTGAACTGCTCAAAGAAACTTTATATGCTGGCTATAATGATCTTAGCAATGATATCCCAAAGCTGGATTTGAAAGGGAACATTGAAGTGCTTGTAGACTATTTCAAAGGAACACATAATTTCATTTTCTTTTTTCCATTTTCCATATAAGTGTCCTCTTTTCATTTTAATAATATAGTAGTTTTGACATGTGATCATTAAATAAATTTTATTGATTATCTATGTATTATGTTTCACTCATGAAACTTGACCCTCCAAAGAAATACTATTAATGATGCAAAAGTTTACATTTCAATTGTTTTATTCATGATGGCAAGTAGTATAAATAAAGTCTTAAACAAAAAGATATATAGTATTAAATTAAGGAAAATGCTAAAGAGTGCCCTTAAAGCATTGGTTAAGAAGACAAACTTAGAAATGTTGTATTGGAAAATGGTAAAACGTTATGGATTTGACTTTTTAAAAGTTAAAAAATTGTTGAATTCAATACAAACTTACTATTTTTAGTTTCCTTAACTAGTGCCGGGCACTGGTTAGCAAGACCCTTAAATTAATCAAATTGTAAACAGCATGTATGATCAATCAACTAGAATAATAGATTTACTGATATGTATGTCCTAGATAGACAAAACTACATTCAATCATCCTCATGAATTTAAAAATGCTACACTTTGTAATTTTTCCCACTCCTAAAGATAAGGTTAAGCTTATTGTACTAGAGAAAAGCCAGAATAAATGGCTTCTCTTTTATCTAAATAATTACTACAAATGTCATATAAGATTTTCACCATCTTATAACTGGTTTCAAAGAATTGGCTTTGGCCAGTAAATAATGTTCTAATGGTATTTACTGTTCTGAAGGCACCAGCTTCTTCAGCTCTTTTTTATTTACCTGAAATTTCAAACAAAGAACAATTAACTTTCCTTCCTCAAGAATATTTTGCGATGAAATGACAAGGAGAACGATTTGTGTTTACGACGGCATATAAGGAAAAGTAACTTACCTTCCCCATTGCATTGCGAGGGAGCGTCTCCCACACGATTAGTCGAGTTGGTATCTAACAAAGATATAAAAAACATTAGAAAAATTTACTTTTGAAACTCTTGTAAGTAGTCTTTGATGATTGTGATGCATCAAGGAAATACAATTGACGGAATATAGAAATAGCACAAAAAATATCAATGTTGTCAATTGCGGATTGTAAAACACAGTAGTTTGTTCAAATTCTGCTACGCTACATGCACTTCTCGTGCTAACAATGGCCATTCCACCATACCTTGTAAGGTGCAAGTTTATTCTTGGCCCAGTTGGATAATTCTTCAAGGCTTAGAGAAGGTTTTGACTCTTTATTTTGCTTCTCCTTTGGCACGATAATCGCACAAACAATTTCTCCATAGTCTTTGTCCGGTAAGCCCAAAACGCAACATTCTGAGACAGTTGGATGCTGCAAAAAGGTACTGATTGTGAATATCATATCATAAATTATACAAATATATAAGGGTTCGTTATTAACAACTAACAACCATGGGATGAGAAAATCATAGCCACTTGCCTCTAATATTACTGATTCAATTTCTAATGCAGAAAGCTTATAGCCACCGCTCTTGATTATATCTGCGTTAGTACCTGATAAAAATTGGAAAATAAACACAATAAGTTTTACTGTCATCATAATCTAAATCCTACTAGTGCTACTTTGTCGCCAATAAGACTGTAAAATTATTCAGATGAAACCACATGTCTTAGTTATTAGCAATTTAGGTTGTTTCTTTGACAAATTGCTGATAACGCTTTAATCCTGCCTATGTTAGCCTTGATATGCATAGCTAAAATCAAGCCCGGATAAAAAGGAGAGGGTTGAGTTAGGTAGTCGACAGCCGGTGTAAAACCTAGTCGAATCTCTATGACATGGATCTTGTTGGAAGATTCATTTTGGAAAAATGAAAAGATCCAGCTCAAGGATAACATCTTAGGAATTCAAATTTGGTTACATAACTACACATGAGAATCATACATCATACATGGAGAAATATAAATTTCCTTACGTCCTAAAATGATGAAATATCCATCTTTATCCGTAGTAACTGCATCTCCAGTCTTAAAGAATCCATCGTCTGTAAATGATTCCTTTGTTACCTGCATGGAAAAAAAATACAAATTTATTAGAAGCAGATATTACATTTCTTTTACCGTTTTCTATCCTTAGAATCTTGGACTGTCTGTAACTGAAATTGATATAGTATTTCTATCCTTAGAACAAATTATGTCCTCAAGTAACTAAAAAAATGTGCGATGTTATGATTGTAATGGTGCATCATAACATCGTAAGGAATTGTTTGTAGTACTGAAAAAGATTAAAAGAAAAAGCAACAGTTATCACTAACTAATGATTTCAGAATCAATAAATGTCTGAAATTAACATTCTGCAAGTACCTCAGGAAGTTTCCAATATTCTTTAAACGATGAAGGGCTTTTAACGCAAAGCTCACCAGCTCCAGTTTCTTCATTCTCATGCTCTTCATCTACAAGAATCTTGACCTGTCATGCATACACAAAATCCAAGATATCACCATCTTTCACATTGAGCATTAATAACACTACGCAACTTCATCATCCAGGGTTCTTAGTAAAAATCATTGATATTTCACACGCATTTTTAAAGTTTCAGTCATATATTACTTTCTTGAATGGTCTGCTTCTGTCTCATATTAAGTGTTGTTCAAGGTTCTGCACAGCTCTAAAGAAAACTATTGAGTATACTAATTTCTTTTTATAAAATGAGCTTTAATTACTAAAGTATCCTTTCGAGTAATAGTTAGTGGAGATACAATAAAAAAGGGTATATTAGTGGAAAAAAAGTAATTAATACTTCATCGATAATCTAAATTGAAAAATAATGAGAGAAATATTTCAAACATGGCACTTAATATGAGACATAGGGAGTAGAGCATAAACAGATCACACAGCAGTGGTATGAGAGATCAAAAACTCCATTTTCTGTGATTAGAAGCAAATGGAAAAGTGCAAGCTCAACTAACCTGCACACCAGGAAATGGTTTTCCGACGGTGCCTGCTTTGCGCTCGCCATTCAATGGATTTGACAACGCCATGACAAACTAGAAACATCGATACAATAATGTAAGGTTCTAAAAATTCAGTACGAAATTAATGAGAATTGTGTATATGATTCTGTACAAGTCGAAGAACTTCAGCTAAAATGATTTGCTAAGAAGTTCAAGAACATAACATGAAGTTTACTTACTTCAGTCATGCCATATCGCTCCAGTAAGCGATGGCCAGTGATGGATTCCCATTCTTGCATAACAGGTTGAGGAAGTGCAGAGGATCCACACATCTGAATAATAGAATGATAATATATCAGATTTTTGAGATTGAGAATGGTAGTCATCGCACATTAACATAAATAAATTGCAAGTGAGCCATGCATGGTAAATCACCATACCACCATGGCCCGGCTTGGATAAACAACTTAGTTTTACATTTTAGCATAAGTGTTTATCATATAAGTGCTTATGTATAAGCTATTTCTATAACAAAAAATAAAACAAAATAAAGTCAAACTATTTTCATACAAGTTATAAGTTGTTTTCATAAGTTTTTTTTTTTTTAGAGCTTATAAAAATAAGCTGAAAATAGCTTATGGACATGTATTTCCATAGGCTCAAATAATCCAATCTAAACAAGCCCTAAAATAAACATTGATGAAGTGAAATTAGAAGGAAAAAAGAACAATCTTCATCTTCTGAATTTCGAAAAGATATCCATTTATCTTCTTTCCAGAGATTAAAATGTTTGAAGCATGTAACAGTCACTTACCATTAGACGCAAATTCCTTGCGCCAGATGCTGAAGTGGCTTGCAGCTCAGGATCCATAGCCCGATAACCTTGTATTAACCGGGTGTACATAGTTGGAACCTTCATTTAAAAATTATCTAGATCAAAATGATGTCACCGAAAACATGTTTTACAATCATAGAAATTACAGTTCATTATAAATAGTATGCACATAAGACTGGATCTTGAATACAAAAACTGTGAATATTAAGTTTTTAAGAACAACAAAGAACACCATCATATGGCCTATAAATGCTGTTTTCGTATGATTATATATCAGACAAAGATAATTTATTTTCAGCCAGACTTGGACCATATACAAAAAACCAAGTTCTCGTGAGAATGAACCATATCACAGAACTGTTCAATGGTCATAATAATCATACTTACTCCAGTGAATACAGTTATAGCACCATCAGCTTTAGATCCTTCAGTTGGATATGACTCACGCCATCTCTTCCAAATTCCACTGACACTAAACTTCGGCAAAAACTCAACCTTCAACAAGACATTAGATTCTCAGCAACAACAACAAACTATATATTTTCAAAATGGATACTATGTTGAGGCCACTTGACGAAAATTAATATTTTGTTTTCTTATTGTATTTACTATGTAAGTAGTGAAAAAGAAAAAGTAAATTACCGTGGAACCTGCGTAGAGAGGAGCCAGCAAACCATTGAAAATCCCATGGACATGTACTTCATATATGTTAAGGATTGACATCACAAACATATCTCAAATCATATCTTGAGCAAATATACAAAGATTGACATCACAAACATATCTCAAATCATATCTTGAGCAAATATACGAAATATGATAATATTTTTTTTTTCTTTCTAAATTCTAACTACAAAAGTATTGAATAATGCATATAAAAAAACTTTAATGGATATGATGTAGTGGTAGACAGTGCAAAAACTGATCAGCAGATGTGTACCCCCATGCTTTTGTCAAGATTTGGACCTAAAATCAAGAAAAATTATAAAAAACAAAATTAGTGAAAAAGAATAACAAGTATTAAAGTGCATTATGATTAAAATTAAGTTACAAACAGAAGTATTTGTGTCGTTTGATTATTAACATAACAAAGTAACTTACAAAATTATAGAACTAGCTTTTTCAGAAAGAATTTTTTATCTTAGTACTGAAATTGTCAATTTGAGGTAGCATTAAAAGCAACTAGAAATAAATCATAAATCATACCTGAGCAAGGATGCTTCTGTGTGTATGAACAACTCCCTTAGGTTTACCTGTTGTCCCGCTAGTATACAAAATCAGTGCCGGATCTTCACCTGAGCCAAATGATACGAAAAACAAAAGACAAGAAAAAACTTTCAGAAAATTTCTACCAATATAGTATTCTACTTTGTCCATTTTTAGAAGCTGAAAATGTGATATTCTTACTTGATCTTTCAATGTTTTCTGGGAAAATTCTGTCTGCATCAATTTCCCCATTTTGTGAATGTCCATTTCTGCTTTTCTCTGAGGAATTATTAGGAACGGGCGGAATATGGAAAAATTGAGATGAGGTTTTCTTGGCAATGCTTTGCATTAGTTCACTATGATCTTCCGTACTCAGTATTGCAGACACATCCTATAATCAATTTTTTATTAAGATTCAATCCAAAAAGCATAATTAAAGCATAAAGGAAATGTAGCATAAATAAATAGTCCAACTAATTAGTTGGCAACATATAGCCAACTTTTTTTTTCCCTTAGGTAAGGTTTATTTTGAAGCATATTTTCAGCATATATACTTTTCACAAAGGAAAAAATCGACAGATAAATCAGCTATTTGAAAATTTCAGATAAAAGGTACCAAGATAATGTCAATGGAAAATTAGTGGAGTCCTGAATTGTTAATGTTCAAAAGCTAAACGTTATACAAACAAAAGAAAGGAGATGCTATATAAGATAAGTGAGTGTTTGCAAAGCATACCGAATTATTCATCACATAGAGGAGCTCTACTTCTGGATAGCTGAGTGCAAGTGGAACAGCAACACCTCCACTAAACCAAGTCGCAAGTACTCCAGCAACAAATTCGGCAGACGGTTTCGCTACTATTCCTATTCGAGCTCCACCAAGATTTCCCTGGATTTCAACGCCATAAAGAATTGACTAAAGGATTCTTTTGTACATAAGCAAGAATATAGTACAACACTCACATAGCTACAAATGCCCAGCAATAGAGTAAGCATTCAATTACTCTTAAAGTTTTAGCAGAGTGATAAGAACAGAATAACTTTATATAAATGTGGGTTTCATTCATGCTATTTCCATGATAAAAGATAAAAATAATCAAAATGTTTTCAAATAAGCTATCCTAGAGAACTTATGAAAATAAGCTGAAAAACAGCTTATAGACATGTCCTAAGCTGTTTCCACAAACAGTCTCACAGGTGCTTATGTTGGTAGATAAGCTCCTATAAGTAAATCCAAACAAGCCCAAAGTCTATAGGAACTTCCATAAAGCATATTGATCAAATGATAACAAATAGCGTACGTGATTTCATCTGACAAAGGGAATAGTAAAGGAATGTTAAGATGTAACTGACTACCTTCACATCATTTCCACACAAAAGATTAGATATCTTTTGTGCCGACGAGATGAGCTGCTTGTAGCTATAACTCTGCTGATCAGCTCTGATAGCAACACTGCCATGAGCTGCAGCTTCTTGCTTGGCAATTGCTTTGAAGACCTCCATAAATGTAGCGGATTGAGATTGAGATGCTATATAAAAGGAACAAACGATCAAATAACCTTACACATGAATTCATTAGATACAATACAAAACAATGTATGCATTATAAAGCCTGAACAAGAAGGTATCTATTTGGTATTTTACTCAAGGGACTACTACTCAATAAACTGATAACTGCTCAAAACCAAGACGACCCTTCTAGAAGAAATCACTGCAGAGACATTTATTTAGTTAATATTCAACCCAATGGAACCAATTGACCTTTGTACCCTCTTAATCGTCCTAGGCTCTGAAATGTTGAAACTTAAGGTGCATAAAACAATAGCCAGAGCACTAATTATCAATGTTGCATGTACAAATAAGTGTTCCAAAGAACTCAGCTTTGAACGATAAGCACTACGTTGGGAGTTCATGTCGGTTTTGAACCCCAAATCTGTTAAGGACAAGCTAGATAACGATAAAAATGAGAATTTTTCATCAACCATTAGAAGAAAGGAACCCCCTAAGTAAATTCCAATTCAGCTTCTGAAATTGCATCACATTATTAGTCTTGTCCCAAAATAAGAGAAATTACAAAATCACAGTCCCAAAATCTACAAACTGTCTGTCATCTTAATCCACATCAACACTAACAAGATTAATTTAACATTCATAATTAAAATTTCAATAACAAATTTGATATTAAATATTCAATTTCATGGGCTAATTTGAAAAGTACACTAACATATGGTATCATCTGAACTAAAATGACCCACAATTTCCAATTCCCATGACCTTTTTTTTTTTTTAAATATCTTTAATTTTCTCAGCCTTACAATTTCATACACCATTTTGGACTTTACTCCAAAACATAGCTGCCATTATTGATTGTGCATGAGATAGTTGACACCTCTCTAACACCTGACACTTGTGATTAAAGACATGATCGGTATCTAACACCATATTGACGTGTGTGATTTCATTCAATTATGTCATTTTCTAAATTAAATCAAATTCAACATCAAGATAAAAAAAAATTCACCACCCCAACAAAACATTTAAGCAAAAATCACTGACCCTAGTAAAAAAATCCATTTTTTTTAATAAAACAAAACAGGACAAGGCACGTACAGACTACAGACACAGACACAGAAGACATGCAGACTGAAACAACAAAAGTACAAAACGAAATTTCCATTCTAAGTAACAAAAACAAGAGAGAGAAAGAAAGAGAAAGCTTACTTGAGCAAGATGATGAACGAAATTGAGATGAAGAGAAGATGGGGGTGTAAGAAGAAAAATGGTGGTTCTGAGAGAATTTATGAGGATGATGGAAGGGAGGTAGAAGAGGGAATTGTTTGTTGAGAGTTTTAAATGAAGAACTCATTTAGGTGACTCTGACTGCCAAATTTATGATGATGAATTGATTATGGTAACAATAAAAAACTGCAATTTGCGGTGAAGTAGGTGGAAAAAATTTCTTGTGAAACAACACCAACAACGTTAAGCGTTTGAGTTTGTGTATGTATGTATGTATGTGTTTTTCACACGTTGGTTGGTTGGTTTTTCCTAACTAATGGAAACTAAAGAAGAGTTTGTTAGATGTCACAACAGTTAGTATTGGATTCAACGTCGTACGACACTATACGCAATTGCTCTTTTTTGTCTACATGCCATGTCATTCCATGCCATGCAATTTGCACCACTAATTATTATGTCTTGTCTTGTTGCATTGCACCACTTTTTTTAATTTATGTATGTACAACTTATTAGAGGAAAGATTTTCTTCTTTCTTAGTCAAATCACAAAGATCACATTATTGAAAGCTATGATTTTAGCCATAATTATTTTAAATTATAATATTAGTGATTGTCAATTGTCCAAAACATTTTACATACATACATATATAGTGGAATCCATAATTCTTTGAAAATTATTAAGATATCATTGGTAGATGATATCCCTATGTAAAAATATTAAGATATTAGTGACTAGAATTCACCTTTTCAAGTGAAATAAGTGGGATGTCCGGGGTTCGAACCCTGACCCCTTCATATAATAATGCATGTCATTGTCAACTGAGTTATGCTCACGGGGACTTTTGATTTTGGGCAATCCAACTTTTTTTTTGTTAAATAGTTTAGTAGTTAGAAATTATAAGATGAATAAATGGTGTATTCATGGGCGGATCTCTTTGGAGACCCCCTAGGTGCCACTGCACCCCCAGTTATTATATAAATATCATATTATACATGATATTTCAACTAATACGTTGTCGTTGTAGCGGTTATGTGGTCCCCAAATGTATTAAAGGTTGCGCGTTCGATCGTTTGGCACCCTCCTATTTATAATTCTTAACGTATTTTTTCTTATTTTATTAAAAAAAGGTCCTGGTGGGATTTGAACTAGCATCCTCATGCCATCAAACAAGCAATATTACCACCACAATAGTATACAGTGTTGCAAATTTTTTGAAACTGTTTAATATGTATTCTTCAAATATTTGGCACCCCCGAAAAAAAAACTCAAGATCCGCCATTGAGTGTATTTCGTGTTCGAATCATGACCCCTACATATATTATGTAATGTCCCTACAAACTACCAACTGAGCTAAGTTTACGGGGACAATCCAACTTGTTTTTTATTATACAAAAGTAAGAAAAAACAAAATTAATTTTTATATATAAATGAAATAAAATATTTTTTATATATTCAATTAAATCATACGAATAAATATTTATAGAGATATTTTATAAACTAACTTAAAAAAAAATAGCATCATGCAATATGTAAAACATTTTTTTTCTTAGTTTATACAAATTAAATTCTAGAACAAATGTGTCAAAAGAAAAAGCTACAAAGAACAAATCAACTTTTTCCCCTAACTATCTCTCTCCTCTCAGCAATCTAATTCTACGGCTACTAATCATCCAAGGAGGACAAGTTGTGTTTCCCCACTCTCCACTCGCCTTTCCTCTAAGTACAACAACAACAAAAAAGACAAAACATTGTTCAAACAACAATGGTATTTGAAATCCATTACTCCTATGTCCCTTCTTTATTTTTCAACTAATTTAACGGTTAAAATTTTATCTTGATAATCCTTATTTCAAACCTCGAATTTGCGTATTCTAATGTGTTGTTCCTATCAAACTATATTAACAAGGACTATTTTGTCCCTTTTTATAAGCCTCAATTTTGACATTTTTCACATGTATTAAAAAAGTTTACATCTCTCTTTTAGTCCCTTAACTATTATTTATGTATCACTTTAAACTCATAATTAATTTTTGGTCCGTTTCACTCCCTTAATTAATTTTTAATTTGGTCATTACTGTCAAAGGGGTTAACCTCAAATATCTAAGATGGACCAACATTGTATGTGGTCCACCAAAAACCTCATTAACTTTTTTAATCTTAAATGTTCGATCTATTTGTCATAAAATAAACCATTGGCTCTTGGTGGTCTATGGTATGTAAAAATGCACTATCACCACCTAATTTTTTTCCATATCGTTAGCTTCACCATTTCTCTTATTCTTCGTATCAATCATACCTTCAACATAAAAACTCAGCAAGAAAAAAAAAAGTTCCCACTAGAACCGCCACTCCTCTCCTTCGACGACGCCACCACCTACACTCGTCTTCCTCTCAATGAAGATTTATCATCATCAATAACCATTCTCACCTTCTACCTCTGAAATCAAACTCTCTGAATCAACTCCAAATCACTGATTTCTTTAATTCAATTAAACTCTCTGACGCAACCACCTACAATCAATTAAATTTGAAGAAAACTATCTTTGTGTATTCATCTTCTCTTCGTCATATCCAATTTTGAGAAAACTCTGTTTGCACCATCATCGATTTTCCTCTCTTTAATTTCTCTATACCCTCAACAAATCCATTTTCAATCTCTTCGTTCATACCCTAAACAATTTTCTCTTTCGTCTCTTCAATTCCATCTCCGGATTTAATTGAGTTTTTCATGGTTTTTTAATCAGTTTTAATTGAGTTCAATTTGGTCCCTTAACTTTAAAATCGATCGATTTGATTCCTTAAACATAAAGCTTTAAAATATGACATACAATACATCAACAACACTAAAACTTTATTGAAACATAGTGTTCCAATCCGGCTAGGCATTTTATACTAGATATTATAATATGGACGATATTAATGAAAAACCAAATTAGACCAGGTTTGATTCGGTTTTGTGATCGATTATGAAAATAATCAACCCAAATACTACGACTTTGTTCAAATTACTGTTTGGTTCGATTTTGCCTTAACACCCTAATTTTTCTTTTGCTAATACGATAATCATATAGAATAAAGAGAAAAATATATAACAAATAACTTAGATACAATTACAAGCCACTATTAGTGCTCACTTGATGGAATAAAATCATTTAATAATTAAAAACAAAATATGACTTTCTCCATAACAAAGTATAAGCAAAAATGAATTAAAAGAAAATTGTTGTAGTTTGTTCAATTTTTTTAAAAAAACATCAATTTTGTTTGACACGTTTTTAATTATATTTTGTTACATGAAGAGTATCACCCAGTGATCGTTATACTTGCAAAATAAGAATTATTCTTTGCTTGTGTAGATAGATCTAGAAAGTTTGAGAAATTAGGTCTTATTAGAAGAATGAGGAACTTGTTTCTGACAATAACATTTGTTTCACCGTCATGATAGACAAAGACCTTTGTAAAATATTAGTTTCACCGTTATGATAGCCATAAACCTTTGTAAAAGATTAACATGTTGATGACCAGGTTTTCCCCCGATCAAAAAGTAGCGTGGGTATTTTCATGACTAGGGAAAATGAATTTTGTTGGGTATAGTGAGAAAATATTGGAAGAATGAAGATATGATGGTGGGGAAGCAATGGTTCAAGTCTTTCTTATTTATAGGCAAGAGTGCATTAATTTTTCACGAGAAAAGTTCACCGTCTTCATTAATTTTGGTCAATTTTGTTGAATACTTAGTAATAATAAAATCGTAATTTAAAAGGGATTTATAAAGTCAAATGTACCTAATCTAAAACTGAGACAAATGTTTTTTGACTCTTTGAATCTCTTTTAATTATATTTTTTCCGTCTCTTTTTATAAATACTTATGGCTTTTTCCACGTATACTAAAAAAAGTGATAAGTGAATTTGACGTGTCTGTATTATGTATAAATATTTCTAAATACCCTTTCTATGAATGATTTATCAAGTGTACTAGTTCGTCAAGAAGTAGTAAAATTTATAAAGTTTGTATCCGTAATTATTGTGTAATATCAACTTAACTACTATGACTATAATTATGATATGTACAGGGGGTTGCACTTGGAAATTCGCTTGGTTGAATTAACTTAGAGAGAGAGAGAGAGAGAGAGAGAGAGAGAGAGATAAAAGTGACTTGATCATGTCATATTCCTTTCTCTGAACTGTTTGGGTAACTACGAACTATGAATACAGCTTGAACTGATTACTCGATTTTAAGATATTTGAACAAAATAGTCAGGTCAATGTCTTGGTCACCGACACTTTTCAATTATTACTACTCCATAATGTCTTAGGCTAGCCTATAACCCTTAAAGGTTTAATAATAATTGAACAATTAAACTAGGTCAAGCCTCAAAGTTAAGGTTGGTATTCATTAAGACCTAGATCAACTTACAAACATTCGTAAACTCATAAAAAAAAACCTTAAATATAAATTTAACCGAATAAAATATCAAAGTAATCAACTACAGTCATAGGATAATTTAAAGATACATGATCAAACAATTACATGGAAGCTCCTCTTTTGCGACATAACCTAGAGAAAATTAGCTACTCGTGATTCCTAAATATAAACTAATGAATATGAATAAGAATGCATTAGTAAAGGATCATCGCTTGATGATTCCTTGGATTTCGAATGGCCTCGGTTGCACCTAATATGCCAAAATCACGTTTCTACCTTCGTCTGCTTGTCAAAAGGCATTTTCCATTGACCTAGTTGCTTGCCTTATATAGGTGTGTGTTTTTGTGAAAATTAGAGAAAGTTTGCCTGCGACGCAAGCAAAATAGAATGCCAACATCTCGACTTTTCTTCACATCTTGTGACACCGAGCTCATAGGTCGCGATGCAAGATATGATTCTTTTAATTTCATTATGAATTCGGGACGTGCAACTTGTAGCATGCGTCACGAGTTATGTAGTGGCTGACTTCAACAATCTTCTTCACTCATGCCTCGATTAGTTGATTTCTTCTCACGAAAACTTCGACTATGCCTCAAGAATCACTAAGGGTAAACTTGTAAAAAAATATAGTACGGTCACAATTAAAGTTGTCTGGTTTAGGCGGATTTCCATTATTTGAAGTTCATTACGTTGTTTTTGTCTTTTCATGACTTTTGAATGAATTCTTTACAAAACTTAACTAAAATACATTCAGCTAACGGCTTCATTCTCCCACCTTTTCATCCACGGTTCCAGACCACGAAGCTGCACAGGGATAGACCTCCGGAGCGACGGCGACGGCGACGGCGACAAATGCGGCGATATGAAAAACTTGTTATCATCACTCCCATATCCAAAACTCACACCTTCATTCATCAAAAACAACCATCTTCTCGATTTCTTCGATCACCAATGCTTCACTCTTCAACAAACTCGTCAAATTCACACTCAATTAATCCTCACAACCACCCACCATTCTTCCTTCTTATCCGCCCGCCTCATGGCAACCTACTCCCGCTTCAATTCCATCTCCGAAGCTCGAAAAATCTTCACAACCACCCCATTTGAATCTCTTTCAAATCTTGTATGGAATTCTATCATTAGAGCCAATGTATCACATGGGTATTATGATCATGCTGTTAAACTTTATCATCAAATGATAAAGTTTGGATTTTTACCTGACGGGTTTACATTACCTTTTGATAATTAAGTCTTGTTCGAAAATTGGAAGTGTTGGTCTTTGTAAAATTGTTCATTTTCATGTTTTGCAGATGGGTTTTAAGAATCATGTTCATGTTGTGAATGAATTGGTGGGTATGTATGGGAAAGTTAGGAGAATGGAGGATGCGTGTAAAGTGTTTGATGGAATGGTTGTTAGAAGTGTTTTGTCGTGGAATAGGTTGGTTTCGGGTTATGCTTTTAATTTTGATTCTGTTGGTGCTTGTAGTGTTTTTAAACGGATGGAGTTGGAGGGTTTGGAGCCGAATTATGTGACATGGACTTCGCTTTTGTCGAGTCATGCTAGATGTGGACTTTATGATGAGACTATGGAGTTGTTTAAGGTGATGAGAATAAAGGGAGTTGAGATTAGTGGTGAAGCTGTAGCTGTCGTGTTGTCTGTGTGTGCTGATATGGATGGAGTTCAACGGGGGAAGGAAATTCATGGCTTTGTTATTAAAGGAGGATATGAAGATTATTTGTTTGTGAAAAACA
>Ga0315915_1006058_pt1 | contig 14912 bp, 9 predicted proteins | sample MpolbnodulesMG_FD_207738 | JGI IMG/M metagenome (GOLD analysis project Ga0315915, IMG submission 207738) | Medicago polymorpha root nodule microbial communities from Los Angeles, California, United States - branched nodules | ecosystem: Host-associated > Plants > Roots > Nodule | place: USA... | reverse complement strand
ATGAGATAACGATTATCATCAATTACGAATGGCGAAAGACCAAAAATCCACTATTTTAAGCAACAATTACCGCCATGACACTGCCATCCTTCACAGATTGGCTGCAACAGTTAGCACAAAATCTAGCACCATAATAAAGGCTGGTTGAGATCCCATGTAGATTAGAGATATGGATAAAGTAGTCCTTATAAGGCTGGGGTTGTCCTTACCTTATAGGTTGCTTTTGTGGGGTTAAGTTAGTTCTGGTCCAAATTCGAAGAATATTTATTCATTCAGTCTTAATATGCAATGAAAGCAATATAAAGATTTACCAATCGCTTTCCAGATGGTAGCAATGGAATATTCTCTGTTGGATGTGGCCTAACCACATTGTCAGCTCCTACAACAACTCCAGGAAGATCACGGAAATTTGCTCCCTGCAGTAATACTAAATTAAAGATTGTTCAAGGAATGGCGCAAATGCAATACATGAACTTAATCCAGAATACAACCTTCCGTTTGGGAATTTGACAAACACGTAGGTAGTCATCTTCAGACATAAAGAGGGGTCTGTGATCATATAATATATGTGTTTTCTTTGTTGCTCCATTTAATGTGGATCCAGTCACCTCTACTCAAAATGAATTACAAGGAAACAAGATGAGCCAATGTTTGATCCATAATTTATTGCTAGAATACATTAAAAATAAAAAGGAGAACTGCAGACAGCATATGATGAAAAACAAAGGAAAACTGGCCATTAACTAGCATATGGGACACATCCTTGGCACAGGTGCCAGAAAACCAGCTGGTATGGGGGTTTCTTTATCCCTAGATATACAAATATAAAAGATAGATGGAAGACACAACACAACCACTTGTCGCAACATAGGTAACCGAACTGTATTTATTAATACTATGAAGTAAATATAAATCCAATTTCATGATTAGTTACAAATTATGCACTCAAGGGAAGGCACTATTACCATGTTTAGTTGATCGTATATATCTTTGAAATTCTGTTTCTGGAGGATTTTGGTATGGCATTTCGTCCCGAGTTTCAAAGTTTGTGACCTACATACAATATTGAATTATGTTAAAATCATGTTAAAAACTAGTAAACAAAGGAAAAGGCTTCTCTAATATCGTGTAAATGTAAGAAGAGAGTATTCACCCCAGAATTTAATAAATATAACATTTTTTTTAATAAAAGAAGGGAGAATATAACTTTAGTAGTTCAATTTAGAGAAGCCTTGTCCAAACATAAAAATTCAAGCAAAAGCAGGTTGGTACAGGAGGAAGATCAGAGATGGCATCTTGAATAACAAGAGCTTCCTCTACTTCTCGTTGTTGGTCCTCATCATAAGCAACAGTATTGCGCTGCCAACAAAAGCCAAAGCTGGTGAAAAATAGAGAGAACTCCAGAAAATTATTTTCAAAAAAAGCGTAAGGATTAATACCTCAAACTCAGGTGGAGGCCAGTATCTCATAATAACATCATGTGATGGCAATGGAAATTGGGGTAGAACCTGTAAGAAAATAAGAAAGGTAGAAGATTAAAACAATTTCTTTAGACCCATGAAATTTAAGAAATTTACTTCATACAAGAATTTGATCTGATGAATACAAGGTATTAGATGAATGGGTAAAATTGATGCCCTTAGTAGAAAATGATTGGACACTATTCAATGAATGAAAAATTTCTAGTTGAAAATAACACATCCAAAATTTATGTTTGGGCTGAAGTTTGCGGGATCAGTAGTGTACTTGTAGAAGACTTTCCTAGAAAACAATTTTATGATTGTTGAATCATAGTCTAGTTCATCTTCATGATTTTCTATTTTCTATATAAACATATGTAGTATTGGAAAGCTATGCGTCCGAAATATTTCTATATAAACATGTCTAGTAAGCAAATGATTGATCTATTTTCTCTCTCACCATAATGTAATATGCATAATGGAACTCTGCCTATATTGAGCTCTGATATTTTATGTAGCTAGTTCCAAGCCCAAACAAAAGAGAAGGAATTGTATCAGAATGTTGATAGCCAAAGTAAAACGTTCTGAAATCTTTATGAAATAGATAGATGATGTGATTTTGTTAATACTATTTCAAGGCTGTCACCCTTAAGTAGTATGTTGCACATCTCAAATACATCATCATTTTCATCAGCTGCAACAATGCCTAGGATTAGTGGAAAACAAGCAAGAGTTTCCATACTTTTGGCAATAATTTGGTGAATAAGCTACTTCCCTAAGACTTGGCTTTCGAACTTGGAATATTTTGCACGCTTGAAATCAATGGTAATAGTTGACAACATGGTTGGGAGGAGGATTTATGGGTGCATACAAGAAAGCAAGCTGGTGGGAGAAAAGGGCAGGGATAAGGACACCTTAGTTTTTAATCAGTGGTTCGTAAAAAATATGCTATCTATGAATTGGGTAGGCATAATAGTAGATTAAATTTGGTAGAATAATGTAGTGGGTCTTAGAAGGGTCAGAAGAGAAGATCACAGCATTAAAATTTGTGGAGAAACAGGAAACCCTTAATACATGCTTTTTGCAAATATGTTTTAGTGAAAGTATCTAAAGAGGAAATAAATGGTAAACAAGAGTTGTGGGTGTAAACCTTGGAATAATATAGGAAAAAGAAATATATGAAATGCAAATTTAGCAGGATACAGACTAGCATTCTCTTGCAGGTGAAAATTCAACTTCCTAGCATACAACATGTCACATAGTTTAGGTATCATGGACACAGAGATAAAGAAATAGAAGTTAAAAAATTAAATTCAAGCAAGGTGATGAAATGGATGAATATCTAGTGTTATTTATAGAAAGGCGTGATTTGAATTAAGGAAAAAACTGTGTATGGGTTGACCAATAATGATGTATGGTACTGATTACTAGACACTAAAAGGAGCATAAGATACGTGATAAAGTTATGAGAATGTTGGCTAGGTTGAGTGGGACCATACATCAAGAATTAATGTATTAATCAGAAAGAAGAAAAAAAGAGTGGCATCTACTGATGACGAGACAGTAGAATCATGCCTAAAACTGATTGAACATCTATTGATAAAACACAATTGCATCATTTGATTCATGTAGCTCACCTCAGATTCTTGAGGTACAATAATGAATGTTAGAAATGACAATAGTTAATGGATGCTGTTTTTTTTTTGTATTAAGCATTAATGGATGCCGTTGAATGCATTGATGGAGAGAGATATTGTCTTCCCTTAGAGTTGGGTCAATTAACATAGGCATAAACTTTCAAATATATTTTTCAGTAAAAGATAGAGATATGTTAGTTTTTGTTTCCATGTTCATCAGGTTTACTTAATACCTCATCAGGATGAGCCCCCCACATGAAAACACGCAATCGAAATTGTGGAAGACCATAACACCCAGCTGCAACAATTCCCAATCTTGCTTGGTAATGCATGTGTACGAGACGACCTAAAGCATATCTTCCGAGTGAACCCTTGTCAAATCTCAATATGTCAACCACATTCTCCATTAAAACATACTTAGGCTTCAAATATGTCACTATGTCCATGAAAACTACTATCTGATGATTTCTTTCATCGTCCAATGGTGATTCCATGTTTCTATAACGATTATATCCACTAATTCCTTGACAAGGAGGACCTCCACAAACAACATCAACTTCACCCTGCAACAATTCTAATTAAAATGCAAAAAACCCTCGAGATTTTATCAAATTTACACTATCAATATTACTACTTACAGGAAGGGGCAAGAGTTTTGATTGTATGCCCTCTCTCACAAACTCCTGCAAGCTTTCCTTACAATTGCTGCAGGTACAAATAAATAAGTATGGACGCACAAAAAATAGTTAATATTACCAATCATTGAAAATAATCAAGCTATATACCGTAAGTTTTCAATTGGTTCCCATGTATCTTCACTTTCATCGTAACCCTTCCAGTGTACCTACGAAAGAGATGCATGAACATTATCAGAGATTCAATGAGCAACATATTGATTAGAAGATTAGATGGTAAACTAAAAAAATTCGCCAATAAAGTGTGGGGCTGGTGTACAAGAATCTGCAGCACTAACATTAAAAATTATTGAACATTAATAAAATCTGCTTGGTCCCTTCTGTTATGAGAATAATATCTTAAAATTTATAAAAACAAAATGGATTTGAGTTTGGAAAAGAATGTTTGATTTTAGAGATGCCAAAACATTTTATTCCATCACCGTTATTAACAAAAAACAGAAGTTAAAAAAATTGCATGCTAACTTTCACTCACATTTATAATTAAGAAGATTGAAGTAAAACACAATTTATTAATAAAAAAATATTACAAAAATAAATAAATTCACGTAAAAGATATTGCAATGACTGGATACTCAAAAGGGTTGGGCTTTAGATTTAATATAGTGCAAAGGTCTTTAATCCTAGTGCTCACCACCAAACAGTTCATAAAACAGATTTTCTCATTTAATTACACAAAACAAGGATAGTCGCATCATTTTTTTAATGTGGACAAAATTGTTCTCATGCTTATTTTGTTTAGTCTTTAAAATGAATTTATAACACCATCTTCGTTTAAATCTCGCTTGATTTTTCTTTTGTTTCTCTCGTACCGATAAAGGCAGGAAACAAAGCTTTTTCAAACGTGCGTGCCTTTTTATAACCCACAGTTGTCAACCTCTAATTAAATAATTGTATAATCAAAGAATATATCTGAACTTGGAACAATGACAAATACTAATCACTTAATGAAACATGAATATCACCCTATCTAAAAACATGCAAGCAACCATATCTGCAATACTACTTCAAGATTGAGGTTTTAATTATTTGGAAAAAAAATAGCCAAAAGTTAACCGAAATTAGATTTATTACCTTCAAATATAGACCATGTTTCCCTGTTTTACTGGGATCACCATAGCATATATCAACAATCCTAGATACTTCAAAATCATCATCAGAACTATCATCAGCTTTAGAATTCACTTGCTTCTTTCCTCCTGAGTTCCTTGACCGTAATGGAGTTTTATTTTTTGTGTCGCCAACATTATACCGTTTGCATAGCTTCTCCCACTCCTTCAATAGTTGCAGAAAGTCCTCTGCAGATTCATTTCTCACCTATACAATAGAAATCAATAAATATTATATGGAATCAGAAAATTTACCATTGAATAATTTTGTAGAAGATAGTCAGCACTTACATGTGTCTCTGGATGGTTTAGTTTTAAGCTTTTACTTGCATATCTATTACTATCAACAGCCCATCTCTAAGCAAAGAAGCAAACAATAGAAGATCAGTATATCACAGATGATATTCAATGTAATTAGTGGATACGAATAATTTCAGTACAACTATAGAATCCATGTATAATACCGTGACAAGATTAACTGATGATATTTTGGCACCTAAGCACAGTCCAGTTGACATGCCACCACAGCCAGAATAAAGATCTAGTAATTCTAGTTCTGTTCTGTGCAACTCAGGATTAGGTAGACTCTTGGTAATAGTAGATGCCTCTGTTGAGTGACTCTCAAGAACAGCAGGTTGTGATAACTTGTTAATCTTAACAGCATCACCTAAGCAAATATATAGACATCTTTTAGATATAAGTCTGAACAAAACAAGACATATTGATGAACTAAATCCGAGCATCTCAACTTGCATTTTTTAAATGATCACTGAAATTGCACTTTGTTAAAGGACGCTAATATTGAGCACTTAAGAAATGGTGAAATTTAAAAGTGTATCATATGACAAGAAAATAGACGATTTTTTAGCTAAAACTGGTGATCGCTACAAAAAAAATGAATTTTTATGTTCACCAAACAATCATATAACAGCTGCAAGAAGCACGCGTACAGAATTGTTTCATATTTCCAAAACCACTTGTTTTTCTGTGTCAACGCACTTCCGCCTCCCATTCCTTTTCCCTATCTAGTGATAGAATAAACTAGAAAAAATTGGTATAGAAAAGAAGACCAAAAGCATCTTGGACTCCCGCATGACATACCTGTTGGTATTTTACGGAATGTAGAGTAATCAACGCAATATTCCATATCATAATAGAAGTCAGATGGTAAATTAGAGGTCAACTTCAGACCAACCTGCAAGAAGTCACACGCAGAAAAAAGAACTGGTAATTGTTACATACAAAGACAGAAATATAAACCTCAAAATTGACACTACAGCAGTCCCTCATCAGATGAAAGTACGAGTGGGGAAAAGAACATCTTAACAGATATCCATCATACCTTAGGTGTTCTATATCTAACACTGACTTTCTCTATTATGGAATCTATTAAATTATCATTCATTATTGATGAATAGAATAAACGCCTCTTGTCATGATAATCACCTTCATCTTGGACAACCTGATAATAAATCGGAAGTAATAGTTATAAATTACAATGACATATATTTCAACATAACTAAATAAATATCATGATATACTCGGTACTCACTGTATCTTGAACTCTGTAAAACCATTGGACTCGGAAATACTTTTTGCTATCAGTTGTTAGGAAAAATTCAACAATCTTGCCAATATGTGTTTGTTCTCCTTCACCCTGTAAGAATTACATAGAATATAAGCATAAATATCTCTCATGGTGTTCACAGAATCACGAGATTTTGAGATACACGGATGTCACTGACATCTATATATTACTCTGCCAGTTCTTCATAGGACAGTAGAAAGGTTAATATAACTAGCCATACTCACAAGCAAGTTTTAAGGACACTGCATACACCCTTAGTAATAAAGTCGATGAACATGAACACATAGCAGTATGCTTTGATGGATTTAATAAGAGAGAAAAATAATAGATCATGCCATGAAAGGGTCTAATACTCGAACTGATCATGCCATGAAATTTTGAATCCATAACCTTCGGAAAGAATCAAATAGAGTATTAGACCCTTTCATCTCCCAGCTAGTTAAATCACTTTCACAAGTATAATACTAGATGTGAAAGTCTCTAGTTAGTCCACACCATTTTCAAAAATAATTATCAAAAGTTAAAAAAGAGAAGGTATTTTTTATAGAAAAAGTGACTAGGACAAATGATAGTGTGGAGATCTATGTTATTAATAGCGGTACTGCAGCAGGCGATAGTGGAATGAGGGTCTGGTGCAATGCTAGAAGCAGGTGTGAAGTGTTTTTCTCTAGCAGATTTAGCAGCCACAGATAGCAGTTGAATAGTAGCTAAATTGCCATGTAGGCAAGGAAGTTAAAAATGAGATCCTACATAGAATCAGGAAGGGGGGTCAAGATCGTAAATCGCGGGATCATAACACAAAGGGTAAGATTGTACTGGGTCCATAAAACTCATATTCGTAGTTGTCCGCATTCTAATGTCTAGTTCTAAGCATGAAGGGTGTTGTTATTAGGCCATCCAAATTGGTCCATACTCTAGATGTCTACTTGTGGCAGTGGAGTGTGAAGAGGTCCCACATCGACTAGAGATATGACCAAAATACCGCTTCAACAATCCTAATCTCTTGAGCTAACTTTCGGGATTGGATTAGGCCTAGCCCAAAATCTAAGAGTTAAAATATGTATTGTGAATATGTGCAAGCTGCATGACGGATGATTTGTATCATTGACCGAAGGGCCTGTTTTCCAATTAAGCTTGGCAGAATATAACAATAAAATGACCATTTTCTATTCCTCCCAAGTTACTATCGAAAGTATTAGTAGAAAGAGAGAGTGAGTGGAAAGAAAGGAAGAGAGATGAGAAGACTGTAATCGGATAGACTGCAATGCGTAATGACCCTTATATTTATGACAAAACCTGAGACCGAACAACCTTATGCCTCAAATCAAGACCAGAAAGCCAACTCAAGGCTATGAGTTTGTTCTGTTGGGTTAGCATCTCTTTGATATATTGGCATGCTAAAAGAGAAGTCAACTCCTCAGTATACTTCTTGAACTCCAGAAAATAGTCCATTTTGGGGAAGAAAATCTCTTGAAAAAAAGTATAAATGCAATCCAGATTGTCAGATTTTTCATATATTAATCAGAAATCTAACTATTTCATGGTCTTTCAGTGGATGGATAATAAATGACCGAGTACACCTATCAACTGAATTACAAGTAAGGCTAAGATGTCTTTATCCTTTGTATTCCATACAGCTACAAACAGTGTTTTCTGAACTATGCACTTACTTTTATAGATGCACAATCGCCAACAGTGAAAATGCAGTTCCCAATGATAGCTTGGGCATAATGGGATTTAACATTTATAATTGTCTCGTCTTCTTCATCCTCACTATCATATCAGCAATGTCAAAAAGAAAAATAGAGTGAAAAAAATTAGAAAATTTATCAGCCGACAAAGAGCATTGAAATCGCCACAATTCAATTTATGAATAAGTTGCTACTTACTTTATTATGAACACCTTATCATGACATTGTTTGTCCTGCAAGTTTCAACAGAAAAATCAGATAAAAAGAATACGGAATACAATGTTTCTGAAATCAAAGAAACTAACAGATCATTTCATTTCTTAAAATGAAGAACTCAAACATTGGCCAACTTGTTATGGGAAATGGAAATGGTTAATATTTTCTTTTTGGGCAAAGCTTATTTTAGATACAACGGCATAAAAAGCATACTAAAATAATCAAGTCAACAACCTTCAATTTGTAACGCCATCCCCATTTTTTGCGAGCTTCATCATCAGGTATTGGATCACCAATGAATGAAGGAATGTTTCTCCCATACATACATCCTTTCGTTAAAGAAGCAGATGATTTAAACTTTTTTTTTGGTGGCTTTCCTTTTAACACAGACGAGGCAAAATAATCAGAATTTGTTCCGCCATTTTCAAACCAGGTTGGGGATGTGATTTCGTCCAGAGACAGTGCTGAGCAGTTTATATCGTCAACTTCAGGAGAATGTTGTTCCACTGGTGAATTAGACAATTCAATGGAAATGGAATTCACTTTTCTTTTTTTGTTCTTTTCGTGAACTATTTTTGGGGTTCTTTTTCCTTGAGAAAAAACTAATTGCGTGTTTTCAATCCCATTTGAAGACCGAGTTCTTTGCAGCTGCATGATTCAAGAATCAGTAGACAGAAATTTCTTATCATGGAATATAAAAAGAGAGAAAAAAACAATCAAACGTATGTCAACAATGCAGCACATTGTACCAATGTGTTATTGCATATAATAATACTAGTAAAAAATAAGATACACAGACAAAAATAAAAAGAAAGTAGTTTAGGTCAGGTCATATGAACTATAGCAACAGCACGATAAGAATCAAATACACTTTAAAAGCAGCAATAATAGTAATGATAATAATAATAAAGTATCTTAAGTACAACGCAGCTGGTAAAAGGTTGAGGACATTTGATATGTCAGGACGCAAATTCACGTAAATTCGTATCCGCATGTCCCCATTTCTCAACACTTAGTCTTGAGTGAGTTTCGCCGCTGGGCTCTTCAGAACCAACCAATAAAAATAAAGTTGTACATGGCTTGGGGAAGCAACTTAATTTATAGAAATAAGCTTGAAATTTTTTTTGTAATGAATTATAGAGTTTAATAAGCTTGATATTTGATCACAATATTTATATTTTATTTGATGATAAATTATCCATTAATAAATTATAGCGTTTAATTTTTTTTAGAGAGTTGGCACAAAATAGAGCTGGAAAAAATAGATCTTTAAATTATCAATTTCTTGTAAAGATCTATATTTTCCCTCTGCAACTCGATTTTGTATCAGTTAATTTATTCACAAGAAAATATCCATTAATAAATTATAAAGTTTAATTTTGTTTAGGCGATAGATTATAGAGTTTAATAACTACGCACTAATGTAATGAAATTTTAGAGAGATGGAACCATATCATAACAATGTCACAATGTTATATTAATGTTATATTATTATTATTATTATTAGGTTCATGCTAATAAGTGTCTTAGGAAAGTGACGGGTGTGACTTTACCTTTTGAATTAGTCGGTCTAAGGATCAGATACCAAGTTTTTAAAAAAAATAATAGAAACTTTTTATTAAAAATATTAACAATTTGTAAACTTTAAAAAGTTAATACACACATTTCAAAAGAATATATTGGTTTCCTTAACTGGTTCTACTGATTAGCATTTTTCCTTTTTTTTTTTCCTGACAGAATTAGCATTTTTCTTACTTTTGAAATATTGCCATAAATATCTGAGCGGTGAACCTAATTAAACACAAAAAAAGAGAACATTTTGCAAAAAATGGAAACAAAACTGATATAAAAACGTTTATAGTAAAAAATTGTTTTTTTTTCCTTGACCAAAAATAAAATCCGAAAAATAATTTGTATGTAAAAATAAATTGTCCATTTTAACATAATTATCAAATTTTTGGTCAAAAAAAATATAATTATCCAACTAAATCTCTCTATGACGTAACTTTGTAATTAATCACATTCCCAAAAATATTTTAACAAATTTCAAGTCATAATTCTTCACTCAAAAAATTGCACCAAAAAAAAAAGTCATAATCTTTTTCTTGTTATACAAATTTTCAAGACATAATTCTTAAACTAAAGAATCAATGGAGATTATACATATAGAAAATACTACTAATAAAACTGTAAAAATTAAAAGAAGGAAGATAATTCTGGGGAAACAAAAAATTAACTGCAACAAAGAGGAGCTAGAGAAAGAGAATTGAGTAACACACCTTAACAGAACAAGAAGAAGAGCATCTTCCGTCAGATTCACCTGATAATCTCGGCGACCGTCGTCGATTTTCCTCGGACAATTTCATCTCAGAAACCCTACCTTTGCTCCTTCCAGATTTTTCGTTAGAACGTACATTGCCGTCAATTACATCGGAAGGAGGTGATTTCACCACCGGAGATCGCTGGGATTCGTCTGCATGCTCTGATTGAAGTACCTCCGGCGGCGATTCCTCCGTCATTGAGACGGCGGCAGAGAAGTTGATAATTGGATCGGGTTAGGTAGAAATAGAATTTTCGAAGAGAGAGAGAGATTTTGTTTTAGATTTGAAACTGTAATTTTGGGGATCTAAATCTTAGAAGCGGGTTATGCTTTTTTTGTGTTGACCGTTTCAGAGTGTGAAGTGAATTTAGTTAATCAATGTGTTGCGTTGGGAAATGTCATTTTAGTTTCACTGCGAATCTAATCTAATCAAAGTAAACTAACACAGTACCAAAAAAACAACAAGTACTTTCAGTTTGGATTGGATGGACGGAGGTGGTTATCACTGACTCATTTTTACTTTCTGTTTTTACCACCACTTAGGGGTTCTTTCGACTTTTCCTCAATATTTTTTAGTGTATAGTATACAAAAGAAAAAAAAATTCAAAGTGAGTGTAAAGTAAAGTTGCACCCAAATATTCCCGCCCAAAAACCAGTGGCCCACATAATGACATTGATGTTATTTATGGACACAAATACCCCTATACGTTGATTTTATTTTTTTTGTACAACAATATAAGTTCAATTTAAATAAAGTATAAAAAAAAAAAAAACTCTATAAAAATAAAGGGAAATGCTAATAAGTATCCTTACTTGATAAGAAGTTTAAAGTAGCAATTTCATCTTAAAAATTGTGGATTCAACTTATTGAAAGATAAGAAATGTTAACAAGTGCATGCACTTGTTAACAAATTATAAAAGAAAATATTTTCTTGAAAATTGTATACTCAACTTATTGAAAGATATGATATGCAAACAAGTGCTTGCACTTGTTAAAGAATTATAAAAGAAAATATTTTCTTGGATATTGTGTATTCTACATTTTGAAAGTTGAAAAATTTTTATTTTTAATGCAAAATTTTGTTTTTCTTTATACTTATAGTTTATTAACTAGCATCCCGGGAGCATCGGTTAATAAAACCCCTAAAAGATTAAAAAACAACTTTCTCACATGAAATTTAACAATTATTTTCTTTTTGAATCATTGACAAGTGTTCTTTAACTACTTAAAAAACAAATGTGATATTTCGACCAACAATTTATAACATTATATATCATTGAGTGTTGATATTGATTTTGATGAGAGAGAATGATTTAAAACTTAAAACTACAAAATATACGATGTATGTGTTGATATTTGTGTAAAAAAAGCATTTCTCATAAGCAAATTCGACTTCACATAACAAAAAGTTACTTTCGGTTGAATTTCCAGAACAAAATTTTTAGAAACAATAATCAGTAAAACTCAATTTCAAATTTAAAAAAAAGTAACTTTTCTATAAAATTCATATTTTAGTTTTATTAAAATATAGTTTTGTTTTTGTATAACTCAAACTTGAGATTTCATAAATAAAAAGTTACTTAAGTGAAATTTGTAGTTTATTTTTTATTTTATAAAAGTTGTGTAAGAATCAAATTGGCTCAGTAATATAATTTGTTATTGATGTTTTAATGATAACAAAACAAAGGAATAATTTTTCTAATTGTTTGTACAATTCTACAATACAATCCATAAGCAGAAAGTTTTAATCACTTTGTGCCTCATATCACAATATCAAGAATTAGCAAACTATAACTTCATGCCTCTAGTCCCTTTATCAAGAATCGACAAAGTATCACTCTTCTTCTAGCCTCAATATCAAGAATTGGCAAGTATTACTTTTATGTCTATAGTGTACAAAAAAATGACATTGAACAACGTTTTGGATGTGGTTCCGACCTACAAGACAAGTTTGTCTTTCATTGCCTTTGGTGTTTTACTATTTCGTATTTACTCTGAGACTGGTCTTTCATAAACTTAAATTCTACCCTTATAGATGATAGGTTCTATGTCTTACTCTTTCAAACTTACGGTGACATTTAACATGGGAATGCACAAGAGTTTCCCACCATGGAAAAGTAAATGTTAGCCATTAGATCAAGTGAAGACTACATTTTTATCATACTCTCTCAACACTATATTTTTTCCTATATTATCTTTCACCACTACTCTCTCTACAAACCCACTCTCTACAAACCCACTCTCTACAAACCCATCTCCCTCCTTGCCCCACCACACATTAATCTGGCAACTTACATGAATTTTAATATTCTAAAAAATTATATTTTTAATTTAAAATAGAAAACTCAATTAGATTAAAATAGGATTCTTAGAATTCATCAAATTCTAAACCCAACCCAGAAAGTTGAGAAAATGGAGATCTGTTCTTTCAAACTTCCAGCCCATAATGAAAATGGAAAGAAAGAGCTTTCATTGTCAATAATAATATCATAGCAGAATTTGGTTCATTGTTAATAATAATGAAAATGGACAGAAACTTCCCCAGTTTTGTGATGCGAGTTCAAAAGCGTAACTAAAAAAAAAATAAGAATCGTAAAAAGCTTCAATCTTTTCAAAACCTTGACCTGTTTTTCATTTGTTTATAGATTCATCTCCTTCTTCAGAAAAATCACCAAAAAGGGGAGATCAACAACTGTTTGGTAGATGTGACTAGCCAAAGATTGTGATGAAGGTTAATTAGATTTGAATCAGAAGAGAAAAGAGTCTGGTGTGGTGGTGGGTGAGTGCATGAGTGGAGGAATGGAGGAGAGAGAATATTGATGAATGATATGGTGTGGGCAGACTATCATAAAATATGTGTTCCTCTTTAATTTGATTGTTCAAAGAAACTTTCCTATAGTGGGAAACAACTCCCCTTTTCCATGCTAAACCCCACCCAAACTTATAACTAATCAACAATGGTAAACTAAACATACAATAACATTTATCCATAATATTGACGGGTTTCTGCTTACCAACAACTAACGTAATGACTCATGAGCACATAAATCCTTGTTCATTATATCATGTAGCTTAAGTAATAATAAAGTATGAGTCAACCACTTATTTTAACATAAGGCTCTTCAATGGCAAATTGAATTTAACAAAATATATATTCATAGTTTTATTCGCATAACTCAACATCAACCGATAGATAATTCAATGTACTTCTTCGTTGTGCTTAAAGACTTATTGTAACTATCTATTCTCAACATCAACCAATAAATCATTTAATATACTTCTTCGTTGTGCTTAAAGACTTATTACAACTATCTATTATTTGATCCTATATTTTATTTTCAATTGACATTAACTTAACCTTTGAGTCAAGACAAAATATCTTAACTTAAGCATTTTAAACTTTCTAAATTACATTCAACTAGAAGGAGCTCTAAATAAAAAACATTAAGTAATTAACTTTTTTATTTTGGGTTTTTCTACCATGTGCAAATTTGCATATATTAAAAAGTTTATAAAAATAAGTTTGTATTGAAACTTTTATCTTTGACTTTATTCTTTTACAATGCTCATGAGTCATCACATCTAAGCCTTGTATATCACATACATATATTAAATCAACGGTTTTAGTTAAGTTTGCAACTCTTCTACCCTTAAGAAGGCCGTGACCAAGCATCAATTAAAAAATTTAATGCCTCTAAGTTAGAAACTAAGGCTCTAACAAGACCCACAAACACTAAAAAATAAAATTAGTATCGGACGCATGAAGGAGAAGATTGCTTTTCTGACAATGAAAAGTTCACAATGACACATTAAAATTACTTAAAAGCCCTCAACGGCAGTTAACTGCCGTTCACACCAGTAAACAGAACCAGTGCAGTCTGCATTGGTTTTTCCAGCCATTTTGGCCTGTTTGTACCTGTAATTTCAAACGGCAATTCCGCATGAAATCAAACCGAAACAACAACATCTAGCAATCCCAAAGATCAACATTTTATAGTTTATCAATTAATCGGTAACATTACACAAAACCGATAATGCGTTAACGTTTCACAATTGTTTGAAATTCGTCAAATTTTGCACATTATGCAACACATTACACGTAAAGTACATTAATTTATAAGAAATGCGAAACTCAAAAATATATATATATATATATATATATATATATATATATATAATTAGTTATAGGTTAGTT
>Ga0315915_1006053_pt1 | contig 14916 bp, 8 predicted proteins | sample MpolbnodulesMG_FD_207738 | JGI IMG/M metagenome (GOLD analysis project Ga0315915, IMG submission 207738) | Medicago polymorpha root nodule microbial communities from Los Angeles, California, United States - branched nodules | ecosystem: Host-associated > Plants > Roots > Nodule | place: USA... | reverse complement strand
CCACCTTCAATACACGGTACATAGATTTATACCGTACGTAGGTCCACGAATGTACCGCATGAATGACACAAGTCAAGAAAAATCGCTGATGACACATTTGAGAAGGCTGAGAAACACATGTAAAAGACTAAAATGCTCTTCGACAGTTAACTGCTGAGGTTTTCTTCGGTAGTTAACTGTCGAGGAAACATCAAACCTTATTTATTTTATTTTTTTGCAAAAATCTTAAATTGTCATTATTAATATTTATTGATTTTAATTTTTTCAATCATTATTTTGGTACGTTTCAAACAATTGCAGTATTATACTTATGCGTATATATATCTTAATGAGAATAGCATTTAAATCCTCTAAAAAAACATTTCAATGAATGTAAAAATTAAGTATTTGAATATTATTTTGCGCATTAAAAAAATAATAACAGTATTTTGTTATGTTATATTAAATGAAATTGTTATTAAAGGGGTTATAATTATAATTATATGTCAAAATTTAAGGGTTATAAATTTGGCCGATACTATTTACATAATTATTATTAAAAGAAAAAGGTATGATTTATGTCAATAGTAGCCCAAGTTTCTAATTACAATAACTAATTGTTAAAAAAAAAAGAGTAATAACTAAGAATTAATAGAATCCTTAAAAAGAAAACTAAGATTTAATAGTAATAAATTAGTAATTTCAAAAAAGACAAATGCTTCCAAGTCCACTATACCGTAAACCAATTCTATCTTCAATTCAATCTCTGAATTCATTTTCAATAAATATCATTAATTAAAAAAACTGAAACGTCTTTGTCATTTGTAATTTCAGATTTCCTCGGCAGTTAACTACCGAAGTTTTCATCGGTAGTTAACTGCAGCCGGTTTTATTTTTCCTCGACACTTAACTACCGAGGAATATTTTTGTCTTTTACATGTGTTTCTCAGCCAAAAACATGTGTATACAGCAATTTTCCAAGTCAAGAGTGCCATCTTTTGTGCAGCCTTCGATTACATGAATTTTTATGCTATTTGTCACTAATGTTGTTGGGATACAAAAATGCAGACGAACGGGATTGAACTAGTCACACTCACACGAATTGCTAACCGTACATGGGTGGTTTGAAAATGAAATGTAAATGGCTTATAACTAGTTATGGCTGCGCCATTGGTGAATCATTCTTTTGTACTAGTATCATATCCAGCATTATTCATTTTAGAATTGTTGCTTTCTCCTAAATGAGATCATGATTTGTAGAAATATTTTTCCTTAAACCTTATCTTTGGCTTTGAGAGAGGAGTTTACAATTAAAAATTAAAGAGATCTCTGCATTGACCTTAAAACATTGAGTACATGACATCTTAATTTGAGTTATTGAGTGTATAATTTAAAACTTCGTCTTTAAGACCAAAAGAAAGCTTTGAGGCTTCAATCTTTTACCTTCTAATTTATAACATCGTAAGTTTTTTTAATAAAAATTATCTCATTTCATCATTTTTAACATCAATAAAACATTCTCTTTAAAAAAAATCAATAAAACATTCATTATTATTGTTTTAGACTGAGCCAAACTTACCCAAAAGAGAGATTTCTCCCCCAAACCCCTTAAAGACTTCAATATATAGGACCTTAGCACTCAAGAGAAAGGTATGAACAATTTTGACTACCTCTCACTCACCTCGATTGCCCACTAATTAGAGCTTCTAAGTGTTTGTTAATACAACACCCCTGCCAAGAAACTACTTTGTCGTCCCTCATCACGTTCAACCAATGCCGACCATCGTTAGAGACCCGTCTTGGGCCAATTATTATTTTTCATTATACCCTTGATCATTATTAATGTGTCCTTTTCAATTTTTTCATTTACTTTTATATAAAGAAGTGTGCAAAACTCAAGTACATATCTAAAATGAGATGGAAGGAGTACAATTATGTGTTCAAATCTATAAACAACCTATAACATGAGATGGAGAAGATAATTTAGTGTGTTATACAAATTCATATTCTCAATGTATATACTTTTCATTTTTATGCCGTCTTTCATCTCTGTCAAGATACGGCTTGACTTTACTCTCTTGCTAATCACTAGAATAAGGTAGAACGTTTTATTCAATAAGTTTCATTAGGAACACCAAAATAATTTTAGTGCTGCTTTCTTTGAACCTAAATAAACTTCATCTTTTCTTTATTAATTTTAAAAAAACAAGCAATACACGTGATAATGATGCCCTACTATATTTGATCACACTTCTGGAAACTTAGAAAGAAAATTATCAGCCTTATAATTCATAACAAAAAGCAAAACATAATTATCTCATACTTAGCTATCCCAATCACGATCAGAATCATTTGCTTTAGAAAGATAACGTATTGTACCAAAAGAAAAAAGAAAGGTAACGTAGGAATCAAGTTCTGTAAAATAAAAAAAGAGCCGTATTTTACAAAGCCTGGTGCAAAACAGATGTCACATTTGATATCTATAAATAAGGAACTCCATCAATTTTTAGGTTCTAAAGACAGAGACAGTTCATTTATTTTTTATGAAAGAGACAGTAATATGTTAGAAAATTTATAGAATAAAAAAGAAAACAAAAAGATAAAGTATGAAGGATCAAAGAACTGACTGATTCTTGAACCCAAAGCTTACATTACCCACCTCTGCCACCCTTGTCTTTTAAGCAAAATCCAATACCAAATGGCAAAAATACTACCTCCACTGACACCAACACTTCTTTCACATCATTTTTGAGTTTTGTTGCCTCTTCATCATTAAAAATTTCACAGCTTAGCATTATCTAAGTTCAATCTCCACTGAAGGGTACCATCAAATGGGCTCAATCCAGACACCAATTGGAATGAGAAGCTCCACATTGCTAGAAACCTCATGCGGTTTCCTATTACAGGAACTGCAGGCAAGAAGCTTATTTATTTCACAAGTTTTTTTTAACAAAGTTTATTTCACAAGTTAATTATGCCATAAGATAATCTCTGTCATGTTTCAAATTGTTTCTCGTGTTTAATGAATTTAGATAATTTGGGATGAAATTGGAGAAGACAAGTTCGAGAGGGAAAAGGTTCTTCTGGATATGGAGCAAGAGTGCCTTGAGGTTTACAGGAAAAAAGTTGACAGAGCAAATACATCAAGAGCTAGTCTGCATCAGAAGTTGGCTGAAGCAGAGGCAGAATTTACTCACCTACTCTTGTCCCTTGGCGAACGATCTCTTCCTGGACGGGTACCTTTCACTTAGCCATATCCAGTTAGTACTTGATAGTAAACAATCAGCACCAGGAATAATAACAAGCAATAGAGATCAATTGCATATATTCATATATCTAAAGTAAAAGCATGTGCTAATTATTAGTACTTTTATTTGGAGCATACCCGACTTATTTATTGAATACCATTTATGTTTTCTACCATGTCTTATTTTTCAAAGTAGACAAAATCGTCTATGTTAATGTAATGTGCAATTGTGAGAAAGGTAGTATAAAACAGATAAGTCGAGATGCTGAGTTAAATTTAGCAAACAGTACTGTTTTGTTGCAGTATCTTAAATGTGACTCAATAATAGATGTCTATGTTTCATCAAGAAATCATGAATCAGTGTAGACACTAGACTGACGATAGTAACTGTACAGCCAGAAAAAAGGGCGGGTACGCTAAAAGAGCAGCTAGATTCAATCACTCCAGCACTCCGGGAAATGCGCTTGAGGAAAGAAGAAAGATTAAACCAATTCCGAGCTGTGCAAGGGAAAATTCAAAGAATTTCTGCAGAAATTGCAGGAAACTCAGACGATGTACCCTCAACCGTTACAGTAAATGAGAATGATCTGTCACTAAAAAAACTTGAGGATTATCAGAATGAGTTGCAAAGGCTTTACAATGAGAAGGTACCTAACAGAAATTGATGTTTTTACCATTAAGGGGTTAGTATTCTTCAAACTTAAACATTTTCGTGATTACTGTAGAATGAAAGACTACAGCAAGTGGAGAAATACATAGACAAAATACACGGCTTGTCCACAATCTTGGGAAAGGATTCCTCTTCAATCATCCTTCAACTCCACCCCAGCTTGAATGATTTGTGCGGAATAACAAAAAATATATGCGACGGTATCCTACATAAACTCAATATCACGGTGGAGTCGCTTTATGAAGAAAAGCAAAATCGGCTGGACAAGGTGAATTATTAGTACTGTTGTTTTCTTTTGGGGATGTATATAACTATGTGAAATTTAAAAAGCTTGTTTAAATTTACTCTGTCAGAGCATACTTACTCCCCTTCATAAGGAGTAATCTAGTAGCCAAAGGAACTTAAAAACATCTGTTACCTCCAATTCTTATGACAGTGATACAGCTATTTTTTCATCAAAATAACATTCTGGTCACAATTATAAAAATTTCACTACATGAAAGGAATTTCTTATGTATTATCTCTTTGATGAAAGTACTAACCTATCACGAGACTAATAATCAGGGCCTTTAAGCTTCAAGTACTGTGTTTTTCTATTGACTTTTAGGCTTTCAATTTTATACAATTTCATATTGTTGATATGATTTGCAGCTTCACCATTTAGGCAAAACACTATCAAATCTTTGGAATCTTATGGATACACCTTACCGTGATAGACAATCTTTTTCCCATGTTATCAATTTACTGTCAGCCTCATCAGCAGAGGTATCAGATCCAGGAAGTCTAACTCTAGAGATTGTCCAGCAGGTACGTATGTAACTTAAAGATCTATAAAATATAATGTCTAAGATTTTAAATAGCCTCAACTTTTTACAAGACTGAAGCTGAAGTAAAAAGACTAGATCAACAAAAAGCAAGCAAGATGAAGGAGCTATTCCAAAAGAAGCAGGAGGAACTGGAGTTGATATGCAAGAAATCACACGTGGAGATTCCTTCCCGGACAGAAATGAACAATATAATTAGCCTCATAAACGCAGGTGAATTTAGCTAATGTGTGTAATCCATTTTAAAAATGTATATGTATTCATTTTAAAAGTAAACCAGCCTAAAAATTGACTTACATATATAAAAGGGGAGATTGACCATTCCAATCTCCTCATGAGCATGGATGAACAGATATCAAGAGCAAAAGAAGAGGCCTCGAGCAGGAAGGCTATAATGGAAAAAGTTGAGAAGTGGATGTTAGCTCGTGATGAGGAGCGCTGGCTAGAAGAATACAGCATGGTTAGAATTTTGATTTGAATCAATCTTCATAAATAGAATTAATAATGACTGTATCTATGATATGATTCATAATCCAAGTGTGCTATCAGGATGAGAATCGATACTCGGTCAGTAGAGGAGCTCATAAAAACTTGAGACGAGCTGAACGTGCCCGTATAATGGTCAGTAGAATGCCAGGTATATATGATAAGATCAAAACAATATAATTTGGACCAACTGGAGAGCAATCACACAATGCTTACATTCAGTTGCTGCTATTTTTCAGCTCTGGTAGATTTGCTTATAAAAATGACTAGTAGTTGGGAAGCAGAAAGAAATAAAGTTTTCTTGTATGATCAGGTAAGATATCTAACACTCTTCAACAGTTTGAATTCACTATTCGCTTATACTAGAAAATATGTACTTAAAAAGGCATATGAAACAGTCTATATAATTCTTAAAAGGGAACAAGAAAGACCAAACAAGTAATAAGAACCCCCTATATATTTATACTTATATATTGTTATAAAGGTCCTAGCCCCCGCTACTGTCTCCAGACACATGCCGTAGTATACAAAACACCGATGGACCAAAAATTCACGGAGCAAGCTCATGGTAAAAAACTGTTGCCACATATAAAAGAAGACAAAACTTGAAGGTGTCATTCTCTGAATTACTTGCATTCACAAATATCCTTCTCATTCGACATCGAACAGTATTCATTTTACATATTAAGAACACTTGACAATTTGCTACACAATGGAAATCATATTCAGATTCAGACCTATTGTCAGCCACTGTAAGAAACATTTTGCATAGTATTCGTGATGTGATAATGAAACTCTAGTTTCTTCGTATGAGATACATCATATCACAACCTCTGTAAAACAAGTAATGTTATAAACTACTCCCGTATGGTTTTTAAAGGAATACATTACAGTTACACCTCAGCACTTCTAAAGATAACAAAAAATCTTAAGAATTCCCAGAAGCATATCGTATGATACCGTTTTCAATATGTTTACATCAAACGGTTTGATAAGTTTTACACTCTCGCAGTTTCTTTCATGATCTGATGTGTATTTTCTGGATTGACCTTTTATAGTAGATGCATGCTTTTATTAAGTCAATAACAGCAAGCCAAAATGACATCTATGTAGATTCCTCTAATGGAAATACTGGAGGAATATAACATGCTAAGGCAAGAAAAGGAGGAGGATAAGAAAAGACAGCAGGTTAGTATTTGATAGACAGTGACAGCTTCACAAAGCAGTTCAAGGCAAATATTTAATTGATGTTTAGACTATGTTGTTCATGAAAAGATTCATGACATACAAAGTTCTAGTATACTCCTTAATGATGGCTTTATTATTACTTCTTCTTTGTGTTTGGCTTTATTATTACTTCTTCTTTGTGTTTGGTTTGCAGTCATGGGAAAAGAAGAAGGCCCAGAGCCAAGTAGTTTTTGAGCGCGATAATACATACACGTCAAGACCAGGCACCAGCAGTAGACGCCTTCCAAATAGAAGCTTAAATGGAAGTCTAGACTATTCTCCGTCCATGAACAAAAGGGTCCCAATAGGTATCCAACAACTGGGATCAAACAACATAAATTCAGGAAATCAAGGTATATCCTTCATTAAGGATGGAAGAAAGATACAAAGGAAAAAGATTTTTGATGAACCTACCTTTACTTTTCATATGCAAGACGAGGCATCTTCTATCATGTCCACACATTCTGGACCATTTTCTCCTTAAATTTCTTTATCAAGAATCATACATTTTGACTGAAGCTTCATAAAGCTTGATTTCCATACTGTTGTGAACATACAAAATAATAAATCCAAACTCTACTTATGTTTTTTGCTCTTAAGTTGCCCGAATTGATTAACTCATGCTTAACGTCAACTGCAAACAAATTAATTAGTTTATTGTTTTATATGCAATTTTCCACCAGCATCAACTTAAAGAGAAACCATTTTGCTTGTTGATGGATTCACGTAAGGCATGAATTGGGCACAGACAAGAAACCACAAGAATTACATGACAGTTACAAAAACCTAAACTTCACCAAGACACAGTGTAGATGTAGGGTTTATGGATTAAATTAAAGATTATCAATAAGCCGACCCCAGTTTAATTACCCACAGGTGCTAACCTATGAAGCACCGACACAAACACCGGACGCGACACCAACGCTAGCACAATAATTCTAGAAAATGAATTAACTGAATGCCCTCGCATGTGTCAGTGTCGGACACTGAACATGCCTTTGATCAAACGTGCCGATGCTACAACGGGTAGACACTAACTAAATTTGTTTCCGTCCCATTCGAGAGACGCATCAAAAGAGAAATTGCACAGATAATCACCACTACAATATTTGCAAAACTGAAACTAGTAAACGATTGAAATATTAATAGGTCAAAAAACAACAAATCAAAAAGAAAAACACAAGCTACTCCTCCATCGTAGATCATAATTGAATACCCCAATTTCTATGTAAAAACAAACATAACATATGATTAACAAGTCGCTTACAAATTAGAATGCATAGTTACGCCAATACGTCCTTAACATAATCAGCAAATCTCATTTACAGAGAGAGAAAATGAACACAACCTATGCCTCCTCCATGAGTTCTGGTTCAGGTTCAGGTTCAGGCTCCGGCTCAGGTTCAGGCGCTTGCGCTTGAGCATCAACTTCGGCTTCAGACTTTCGGAAGATCTGATCGATGCAGCGGGTACCAACCGGGACAGATTTAGGCCGATCAACAACCGCCGCCGCTGGTTTATCGGATTTCGCAGCTTCCAAAGGCACCGGAAGCGAATCGAATAGAAAATCACTTATTGGACGGTTTCTCTTCACGGCGATTCTAATATGTTCAAGCTTCACCGTCTTTCGCTTCTTCTCAATAGCAACTTCCGCAGACTTTTCAGCAAGTAACTGTAAAAAAAGCTCCGTAGATCGTGACACCAAGAACAACGCTTCTGAACTCACCCTCTTCACGTCTTTGTCCAGAGTGATTATCTTCTTCACTCTACTCTTCGGAAACTCTGGTTCAAATGACAACGTTTTCTCTTCTTCTGCCATAACCATAGCAATTACAATTCCCAATTCATTTCTCTTCTTTTCTCTCTCTTTACCAATTTATTAGGGTTTCAAGTTGGCGGGAATATGAAAGGGGTATTATCGTCATATCAATTAGCACCTGTCGTTCTTATTCTCTTTCTTCTTCTTTCTATCTCTATTGTTTTCCAATAAGAAGAGAAGAAAACTGGCTGTCACAAAAGTTGCCTACCTCCGGTTTTTCTCCTTCTTGGCAGAAAAGCATGCGTTTGTTTGGAATTCTGCTCTTTATCCAACACATTTTGCTCGCGTCCAACTGAAATACTGAAAATACTCATGCGTGAGTTAACGCACGCAGGTGTTAAATCTACGCAACTTAACTCACGATGACTCATATTTAGTGCATGAGTCTAGCCAATAGATTATAGGGGCCGTTTGGATTAGCTTATTTTAGAGTTTATATAAATCAGCTTATGCAAATAAATAAGTTTTTATGTATAATTTATAAGTTTTTAAGATAGTTTATGGAAAAAAAAAGATAGTTTATGAAAAAATCATTTATGAAGATACAATTTTAGTTAGTGAGAGCTTATAAATTAAAATAAAAGCTTATTTATTTACAAAAGCTATTTTTGATAAGCTCGAAATAAGTTCAAACCAAACGGACCCTATGTATTTGATCAAATAAAAAGACTCTATTTTAAAACACCATGAAAAAGACAAAAATAACACCTTTCGTTCTTAACTCAATTTTTAAATAACGATTTATCATTTTTTTTTCTTAATATCATTATGGTCGGTTTGTATATGAATTTTCAACGAGAAAATAAAAAATTTCATATGAAAATAGGAGCGAGGAACCTTATCCTAGAACACTAAAAGTTTATATCAAAATAAAATCAAATATTTAAATTTTAGAAATCAATACAAATTGATCAAAAAGACGAAATCAATAAAAAGATAAATTAGGAAATTATTACCACAATTAAGTTAAGAGAATTTTGTTTGAAAATGTAGTTGCTTTTTTAAGAATTTAAACGATATTAAATTACGTAGAATGATTTAATTTTCTGGAGGATAAATGTGAAAAGATGATTGAATCGATACTGATTATAGTTTCAAATTGTCGAGAAAGGGTATTATGGTCATATAAATTAAGCTAACTTCCCGCGAAAGAAAATAATTGGGCTTTTAATTAAGCCCATTAATTAAATTAGGGCCCAAGTTTTCTTCTTCTTAGTATCTGTGTCTGCGGCGTAGTTGCAGTTGCAGAGTGGTTTTGTTTTTTCTGTTACGATCATAGAAGAATTGAATATGGAGTTTACCGAAGAGGACTTTGGTAGGTTACTGTTTGCCGAGAACAATCGAAAAACAGCTGAAGAAAACTACGTTCAAGATCCTCTTGACGCTGATGTACGTATCATTCTTCATTATTAACCTAATTATTTCTTTATCTTTCAGTTACTTTACTCGTTTGTATGTTGTTTCCGAATTTGTGAGGGTTTCTTTTACATGTACTGTATTGTACGAAACTGTTTCTATATGTTTGTTTTTTCGTTATTAGTTTTTGTCTCGTTACAATACGGAAATTTCACCGTTGGTAAATATGCCTTTAATAACCTTGTAGTTTTAGAATAAACCTCAGGTTTATTTTAGAATTTGATTTTTTCTATATAATTGATTCTAACTTTATGTAGAGTTTATAATGTCTGTGTCCTATATAATGATTCTACATTTATTGTTCAACTCACTTTAGAGTAAATGTATCCAAACATAGATTATTTTACCTTAAATTAATTTTTAACTAAGTTCAATTCGGTGGGTAGTCCGATCCATGCTTCACTAGCTGGCGTCGCGGGATAGGTAAGACCACGAGCCATGAAACGCGTAATGTGTCTGATCATATGTATACGTCTTTATATTTATACAGAATTTGAGTATATGTATTTATAATTATACAGAATTTGACCAAGTGGGGAGAAGCTTTGATAGAGTTGTCGTCATGCCAAAATCCTAGGGATTCCAAGAAGATGATTGAAGGTATACATATTATGAGTAAAATCAAGCTAAATTTTAAAGTAATTTTCTCTTTGGTGAAGGAACGAGCTTAATTATTGTGATTGATTATTTTTTGTTTTGATGGGAACTGAATTTACCAACTAATTCCAGATGCGCGTACTAAGTTGGAGGAGGCTTTAGAGATCGATCCTACTAAGCATTACACTCTTTGGTGCTTGGGGAACGCCCTTACGTCTTGTGGATTTCTAACTCCTGATCTCAGTGATGCAAAGGGTCATTTTGACAAGGCCTATGAGTATTTCCAGAAAGCCGTGGACGTGGTAATGTATTTGCTCTTATCTTCTTAACATACATTGACATGCTGCACTTGTAGTTCTTGAAGTTTATTAATGGCGGATTCTGAAATTGTAGGATCCTGAAAATGGTCTCTACAGACAGTCCTTGAAAGTCGCTCTTAAGGTAATGTAATAATAGATATATGACCATTGTTTTGAAACTGTATCTGCACGTGATTTTATTCTCATGTTCAAAAATTTGCTAAAAAAGATTCTCAAATCAGTTAAAACCTTGTCTACTCTGGTTTTTAGCTGAAATTGGAAGAGTTAATCTTTGGTTGATGGAGTCACAGCTTGTGATGTATATCTTAGCCCAAAGTAGCTCTCTACTGTCAGCAAGTTTAATTCATGGTTTATCCGAGGTTTTAATGGTTTTCTTTTTTGTTTACTCATTCAAATTCTGTTCTTTTAATATTGAGCAAGACTTATGTAAAACTGAATAAATTATTAGGGTGTTTGTTCTGTAAATCACAACGGCCACCTATAATGGCCACCTATACCAGATACCGTGGCTAATTATGGCTAATGTGCTAAACTGTAGGGAGAAAAGTTTAAGTGATATTAAGGCAGTCAGATGAGTACATTTTTAGCATACTATTTGTCATTGCCATCATCATGCATTGCTGGAATTGATTTAGTTCACAAATGTTGGTAAAAATTGGTATTGTGATGCCATTATTAACATGCTTTATATGTTTTGCTGGTCGAGGAACTTCACAATTTTTTTCATAAACAGGTTGATATTCTTCTCATATGCATTTTAGACAAGTGCTCTTTTGATTCCTTCTACTTTCTATAAATATCATATGTAACTTGTTTGCTACTGTATCTTTTCTACTTCGATGAATGTCTGTAAACCATGTCTCATAGGCCCCAGAACTACACATGGAGATCCACAAAAATGGGATTGGTCAGATGGGTCTTGGAGAGGCCTCTACTTCTTCAAAGGAAAAGGTTGGAGAAATAATTGCATTTAATTTAATATTTGCTAAGTTCTCATTCTCACAGATACCAACTGTAACTGGTCATGTTAGTCAAGTATAAGGACATGGCTTTTTGACCATTTTAAAATGCTAAAACTCAAATGGAGTTCTTGTTCTGTGGATATAAATGGTTGTTGCCGTTAGGCCTAAAATAATTGGATGTACAAGGCCTATTATTTATGCATAAATCATGCGGATTGCCTTCCCATTTGGAATAGCATTTGGCACTTCTTTTTTATCTTGGAGCTAGATGCTTGTTCTGATTCTAAGAGACACACTCTTCAGGATCGTGCTAATATTTAATCTAATGGGAAGGCACGCTCTCTCTGTGAAGCTTGTTTGCATTGTGTTAATTGCAGATATAGTTTAATTTCTTCAAAACTAGTAAATTAGACAACATGTTCTAGAGGGATAAAATGATGTTAGGTCATTGTATTGTCAATTTATCATGTTATTTGTGTCGTGTTGTGTCTGTTTGTGTGCCGTAAATTATATGCAGGTCCAAGTGTCGTTCAAAGTACTATCACAATTTGGTCTGCCATCTAGCTGCGTATGGTACTGCAGTTAGAATTGGGTTTGTATTTGCAAACAAGGGTCTTATCGATCAACGTTGTATGGATATATGCAGTATTATGTTTTTTGCCCAATAATTATTTTCCTTCTGTTTTTTAGATTTCATGTGCGGAGTCTGTTTTGTTTTAACATTGAAGATAAATATATTTTATAGATAAACAAACTTTTTATCCTTTGAACTATACTACTCTTTTACTCCAGCATATCATGTTTTCGGATATTGGAAAATAGCAAAAATAACCTAGCAGACTTAAATTGTTTGAAGAATTCATGATTATTTTAGATTGTGTCCAATCATCTATCTATAATGAATAGAATATTATTCTTGATAACTTGTTTATATATGATTGACGAATATCTGTTAACAGGCATTGTTTGGTTCATTTCAGGAATCTAAAAAGCAGAGGAGCAGTGAGTTTACATATGACATGCTTGGATGGGCTATTCTTGCAGCGGGTATAGTAGCATGGGTAGCAATGGCCAAATCTCACATTCCACCATCACCTCCTAGTTAATCAAATTTCGTCATTCCTTTTGTGCTATTATCAAAATATTAGTGAAAGACTATTCAGTTTAGATTGGAAGTTTTGTTTTTTGGAGAATAACTTTAGATTGGAAGTTGAGAATTAGGTATTGCATACTGATGTTTGGTTAAGTAATGAACTCAGTTGGGGCGGTCCACAACTCCTATAGCACTAAGCCTCAGAGAGGAAAATGGTCTATTGTATTTTGACCTAGATGTGATTCAATTACAATTCATTTATATTTTTTTTATGATGCAAATTCAAATGTTCAAATATAAAGCCACTCAATACAACCAACAATAATTAACCATCTCATCGCACGGTTATTAGAACTTAATCAAGGACTCCTTAGATTAAGGCCCCATTTGGATAAATAACTTATAGAGATGCTTATAGCATTAGAGCTTATAGTATCAGAGTTTATATCATAAGTGCTTATACTCAATAAGTTTTTTACGTTTGGATGTTTACGCTAATGAGTACTTACATAAATTTACGTGTTTGAATGTGTCATTATATAAGCAATTTTTTTTTTGAAGGAATAAGTAAATAGTTTAGTGGGGAGGGTTGACGATCTCAAACAACTTTGCATACACAGCGAACCAGAACATTTAGAACTGTCACATCAATTAATATTTTAATTCTTGTGACAATTCTGAATGTTTTGAATTGTGTGTGCAAAATTGTTTTAAACTGTCAATGCATTACCATTATATTCTTATTAAAAGGCCGTAAAAAAAATATAGCTTACATAAATGATAAAGATAGTTAACATAACCTAGCAAAACAATAAAGAATTACATAATAATATATAAAAATAACTTTTATTTCAAAGAAAATATATATAAAAATAACTTAGCAGAAAAGATAAGTGTATAAAAGTAAAAGATAGAAGTAAATTTGTAATAAAAAAAGTTCTTATCAAAATTAAATAAAAAAGAAGAAGATAAGTGTCTTAAAAAGGGACTAAATTGTGTCAAATTGGAAAAATAACACCCAGCGGGAATCGAATGGATTACTTTTGCAAAAGCTCCGTGTTAAGTCCATTGATAAGCTTGTAATTTGAGCTTATTAAAATATTGCTTAAGCAGCATATGAAATTAGTGTAAGCTCTTTTGATTAATGTATCCAAACACTTTTTACAAAAGTTTATGTTAGTAGATAAGCTCACATAAACTTAAATAAGCCAATCTAAAAATGCCCTTATTCAAAATAAAATAAAATAAAATATGGATAGTAGATATTTTAAACTAGTAACATTATACTTGTATTTTTCAATGATATCAACAAATATAAAATAAAATATCTTTATATAGATATAGTATAAATATAAATACAAAAACAAAACAAAAATCCATATTTTTAAATAGGACTTAATCAGTGATCGTTTTTTTACCTTTTAGTATCGTAATAATAATTGGATTCATATTTTAACTATAAAATAGTCTGATTCCATAAGTGTAGTTATAGTTTTTTTTGAAATATTATTTTATTTTTTATTTAATTTATTTTGCACATGTGCTACAAACACATTTTCTTAATCAAAAAATATTTTTTTATATCATAAAAAAAGCTCAACAAACTACATATGTACATTATCATTATAAATTTCGAGTATTTCATTATTTCTACGTTGAGAGATTCTTGTGTAGAAACGCACTTAACACTTGTCATTTACAAACAACGAATAAGAGTGTGCCACATAATTAACTTGGAAAAAAGTAAAATAAATTTACTAAAAATCAGAGTCCTCTTTTCTCTTTCTTCCACCGTTGTTTCTCTCTCTTCAACCATTGTTTTCGGCTCAAGGTCATTGTTGCTATCAATGAACAGACTACTACTTAGAAGAATAAAAAATCTTCATCTTCTTCCTATTAAAGCTATCCTTAAATCCAACCCAAAAATTCATCTCTTTCACCATTGTTCACTTCATAGTTCATAAAGACAGTGACTACCGCTATATGGCTACACATGCAATGGGTACCCAAAATCTTACCCATCGATGGATCAAACTTTAGAGTTTAGCCCACACAAGCATTATTTTGTATTGTTGCTATAGTTTACTTTAGCCATTACTTACTTACAAATTTATTTATTTGTTCTAAATTTCAGTTTTTTGTTTTATTTCTCTAACCCCGTTTTGCTAAAAAAACATCAGTATATTTATTTTCTTTTTTGAATGGCAAGATAACATAATAGTATTTTCAAATTAAAAAACAAGATGGATTATCAGGCTGCATTAACAAGATGAATT
>Ga0315915_1006052_pt1 | contig 14918 bp, 7 predicted proteins | sample MpolbnodulesMG_FD_207738 | JGI IMG/M metagenome (GOLD analysis project Ga0315915, IMG submission 207738) | Medicago polymorpha root nodule microbial communities from Los Angeles, California, United States - branched nodules | ecosystem: Host-associated > Plants > Roots > Nodule | place: USA... | reverse complement strand
ATAACCAAGTTAGATAGCCTCTCAATGTTACATTGCTTTTTCTTTTTCTATCTAATTTATCTTTTTCCTTTTTCATTATAGGACTCGACAACTCACCTTATGCTTTGAGTATTTCCATCCTGCTAAGCAAACTATGTGCGGCATCTTTCATGCTTATTTAAATTTAAATAATCAACCTTATCATATAATAGTGGATTTGATACTTTAATTTGGTTAACTATGTGAGTTAGATGCCACCCCTAAGACATCTTAGGATAGTTATGATTTAGCCTTGGTATGGTTGTGTGGCACTTTCATAGAAGGCCAAAGGTATTTGTCATCCAATTAACATTGTTGGCATCAGCTTATCAACTTTTATCAATGCATGGATTTGCATTTACGCCCGTTTTCATACTTTAATTGTTATATATATTCTAATACGCAATTGCAATTACTGTTTTATCACCCATACTTTGTGACCAAAAAATAAAGGCATGTGCTTATCAAATTCAGATTAAACATTACATTGATATGAGTGGAAGTTGACTCAAATCCTTTAAGTTATGTCTCAGATTTGAGTTTTGGAGGTGACAAAAATGTAATTGGGAGGGGAGGTTTCGTTAATGATGGTTAGTTAGATTCTCATATAAATAATAGTCATTGACAAAATTGATGGATACTTCACATCAATAATAAGGTTAAAAACAATAAAATCGAATGCCGATCTTATACTTTGAAGATACAATAATAACATCATAATATTTTTTTGTTTGAAAGACGACGTTATAACATTTATAATCAAATATCACATTTATAAGTACTTCATAGATCACTATTGTCAACTTATGTAATGGATTGTCATTGCTATTAGGTTTTGAACCAACTTTTAACATTAACTAGAAGACTTCTTTGCATGTGGAGGGAAAGACAACATTGAGCAGTAGTTATTGGACAAAACTCAAGCCTCGCCTGAGAAATATATAAGGTCTACAAAGAGCTTATAAATGCGATAAAATTATCTTTTAAAAGTTGATTTTGTAAGGATGAGTTAGGTCTAATATAAAAAAAACTAACACAATTGATAGAGTTTTATACCTTGTTGTATTTACACCATTATTACCTTTCTATCTCACCATAATTTCATATTTTAGCTTTTTTTACATAACCTAGACTTTCCACAACCACAAGCATAAGAGCATTGAATTAATTATGAAGTTAATTTCCAAGAGCTGACCTAACTTAGGGCCTGTTTGTTTTGGATTTTTTTGACAAAAAATCTATTTTTTATCTAAAAAACTCACTTTTTTATTTTTGTAGTGTTTGTTTTAGATTTTTAAAATATTCATTTTGTTAAAAAAAAAAATCATTTTTAGCCTCAAAATGAAAAGTTATTTCAAGTAGTTTTTCCAAAATCTATTTTTTTTATAAACATAAGGAACTCTAGCGTAAAAACTTCAAATCTTAAAAAAAATAATTTTTATGATAGTAAACAAACATAATAGCTTTAGATTTTTTTAAAAATCTCTAAAATAATTTAACTCAAAATCTTTTTTTTTTAAAGCTGAAACAAACGCACCCTTAATTATGGCCTAAAACAAATTTTAAATTACGGCTTTTTTTAAAAAGGAGTTTAATGTATTTTAAATGTTTTGGAGCTCACGTTTCAAACATTTAATATGGCACAGTGGTTGAATGTAGTATAATAGCCACAGTTTTATGAGTTAAATCTGAGTGTTACCATTTTTGTACTATAATTTTATTTGAGGTCTTAGACCGTAAAAAGTACAAATTGAGAAGTCTAAAGGAAAAGGTTTAATTGCCTGTTTAGTCATACTTAAACCTCTAAGTCTAACCCCCTCTCCAAAAATGTGTTAAGTCGAATTTTTAACTTTGATTGCTTCTGGTTTTTTTAGTAGTATGTACTATAAAAATGGAAATGGTGATGAATAGCGGTAAAAAAATATGATACAGTATTCAAAAAAAAATTTACCTTCTCCGTCTTAAAATATTGACATTGTGTTACTTTTAAATAAAATAAAAATGACATGGTGGGTTTTATACGTGGGTTGAACCCTTTAATCAATTGGATCTAAAAATATAGTTACATACTACAACCAGCATTCAGCATACTTTTAAAAAGAAAAAGGAAGGCTTCAAAGGTAGTGAGGAGAAAAAGGTATAAAGATTATGAGGAAATGCCGTTTGTTCTAAGGAGTCTGAACTCTGAATCATCCGGAGAGATTAAGTAAAGTTCTATGCAACCTGCTTGAAATTCAAAGCCACTAAATTTTCCAAAAATCAAAATCAAAACCAAAGCCACTAAACAGATACTTTTTGGGAGAGTCTGATTAGGCATTTTTTGGTTGTAAAAAAAACATAAAAAAATAAAATAAAATAGAGAGAGGGAGCGGTTTTATATGGTTGAAAATAAGTCGAGTTGGGTTGAACTTTTTGAACTCACCTTGATAAAAATTTGTTCAATTCAAAACTCCAATCGAATTTGATATAAACATTTGTTTAGCTAGAATTTTTAGGTGTGTTTATAAATATCTTAAAAGAAAACTGGAAACTCACACTTCGTTTAACATATTTATTTATAATCATTTTGATAAGAATTTATTCAACTTGAACCGGACTGATAATGAAGTGTGAGTTTTAAATATCTTAAAAGAAAGTTGTGTAAAATTCCTTAACAAAAAATTTTGTAATTGAATCTTAAACATGTTAATAATTTGTAATTAGGTCTCCGAACTTTTAAATAATTTAAAATTTGATTCCTTCTAAATTTTCAAATAGTTTTTAACCTATATGATTTTTCTTATCTTACTCAATTTTAAGAACTTACAAAAAAAAAAAAACACAAAAACCTACTGTGTACTGTTAAGCACTGAATTAGCTATATATAAAAAAACACAAACCATTTTGATTTTAAAATGAAAATGTCAATTAGATTCTAAAAAGTTCACATGTTGGTCAAAATAATCCTTGATGTAGAGTGAAATTGCCCCCAAAATTCATCTTAATGCCTTATATTTGTTATTGAACAAATAATTCTTTATTTTCTCTAGACCAATTTTTTTGTGTAAATTGGATATCTTCTACAAACAACACAACTGTAAAGATCAATCTCTCGAGTCAAATTTGACTACAATAAAAGACAAAAATCTCCATAAAAAATTTAGGCTAAATGCACTTTTAGTCTACCTATTTCCAAACAAAAATGAAGTTATGAGCAAAACATTTTAAAAATTAGTTTTTTGTTGCAATAAAAAAGAAAATAGTTTTTGGTCCCTCAAATTCAACTTTTTTTTAATTTTCATAGCTCATCTCATTTTTTGGGTCATATTCAATAATTACGTGGCATACTCATTAATGAGAGTGAAATTGAGTAAGATAAAAATGACGTTACAATGTTTATTAGATCTTTTTTTCCGACACAGATATTCACTATTTAGTATGGTTATATAAGCTCTCTATTAACGAATAGACCACATCAATGAAAATTACCCCAAAAAAGATATAATCTATCTAACACAATACAAGATGGAAGACTTCCTTCTTGCTCAATGAGATTATCAATAATCTATTTTAAAAAATAGATTATTGATAATCTATTTTAAAAAATAGATTATTGATAATCTATTTGGGATGAACTAACAATTTCCATGGTAAAAACTCACGTTCAACCAAAAGCTCTAACTAGAAGCCTCCAAACAACCTCCTCACATCAATCATGTCACCAAACATGTTAGAAATCCTTCTTAAATCAACTATTAGTTGAACTGAAGAACGAGGAAACTTTTGTTGCTACAAAATCAAGTACATGTAGCTTTTCCCGTTGTACTACAGCAGTATTGTTAATGCTATAGAAACGTGCAAAGTCATATTTCTTTGGCAATATCATTTCTGACAAATAGGAAAACAAGGGATCTAAATATGATTCTATAACTCCAAAATATTTCTAAATAGACTGGTCAACTGTTTGGAGGAAAATAACAACAAACAGTCAAGGCGAAAGAGGGGTTGAAGGATTTGGCTACCAAGCGCATCAAATTACATAGATCTTTACCTTGATCGTGGCCAAAACAAGATCGGCTCTAGTTAAAACAAGGAACTCAAAAACTGGGAGAGAAAGCCTTTGGATGGAATATGGTCTGCCAATATGTTTATAAGTAGAGACGGTCCTCATCTTACAATTCGATTTTGTAAAGGTTGAGTTAGCTCAAGCCAAAATTCTAATATGGTATCAAAGTTTATTCAAGATTGTTGGGCCACCTATCAAATTTGTTCAGTCCCAGTCATGATGGTGGGTACTAAAGAGTCTCACATTGGATGAGATATGCCGACATGTTATCGCAGTAGCTTGTGGAGTTGTGGTACTTGACCATTTGAATATATCTAAGTATTGATCTTACAAGTAATCGCTACAATAAGACTACCCTGGTTGATATTTCTATTGTGCCTTATGCTCTTGACTTGTGTTGAGTGTAACATGGGAACTAATTTTGTTTTTCCCAAATCCGATGGCTCTGTAGCAATAACAGCTCGGCCCCTGGCTGTTTCATTGCCAAGGCTGTCTCTAGACTAATTTGAGTTTTTACTGTACTCATTTTTTCAATAAAAACAGTATATTTATTTTATTATCCCACAATGAAAAATTCTAAATATCCAGCGACTCCTTTTAGATAAAGGGGTCTGCAATCTAAAATTCTAAATTCTGAAACAAAAGGGACGTTCTGGAACAAAGTGACCAGGATTCTGCAGTTTTTTTGTTTCCAGAAAGAGTCTGCAAAGGTAACGAACTTTAATGGCGCTATATCCTATGCGCAAATGAATGATAATATAGAATGACATAATATAAATAGCAAAATGATGATGCCTGGACTGCACCAGTATCCATCCCAGAGTGAACTATGACAAGACTCCTTAGGAGATCAAAATATATAATTTAGAAACAGGTGCATGGAGCAATGTTTCTCTCCCTTTGACTCTGGTAGTAGCCTAGCCGCTCATGCTGTCAGTAAAACAAACAACATCTACTGCTGCTCCTACCTACTTATAAGACATTGAATTGAACTTCTATACATGAGTGTCCATAGGATAACAACCAAGAACTCGGAGAAATCTCGCAAATTCCTGAAATGTAAATACCAACACAAAAGTGTTACCAACAATTTGAGATAGCATCTGATCTGAAAGCAAAACATATGGTTGAAGCCGCAAAAGAAATACAACACCTTTAGTAAAAACATGGTGAGGACTACAGAAGGGTTTTGTTATTATGTATGGATTCATTTATTGTAGCAAAAAGAAATTTAATAATGAATCATACAACTGATATATGGAAGAAAATTAATCCACTGGGAAGCTGCTTAACAAGAAAAAGTTAAGGATGCGGCTTTCCTAGCAACGTTGTGGAATACGTTGGATTAATGGATTAGGAAAAACAATATTGAGAAGAGATAAAGTGACTGGGTGGTTTGGCGGAGGGACATAGAGGTTAGAGTGATAAAAAGGTCTTAGGTTAGACTCTATCTGCTAACGGAATAACAACAAACAACTAACATTCAAATAAAAGTAGGGAAAATATTAAACCGAGTTGATCATGGACGGACCTGCAACTGTCCTAAAGCACTTTGAGCACGGGGTTCTGCCATTGAAGCTTCAAAATCGATGTAGAAGAGGTAGTCAAAATACCTGCCACCACAAAACGTTTATTTCCAGATCATACAATTAACTTCCACGCAAAATTTCAGAATCATTAACAACAAATTACAACCAAAACAATAGCTTTGAAAATCGAATCGTCTAGCCTAACCAAAAACCTAGCAGATATCAATTCATTTTAAACCAAAAAATAGGCTTATCTCAGAACCGCGAGAATCATAAAAAACTGGTCCAAGCCAGTGTTCAGAACCAGTTTGAACCCGCCCTTTTTTCATAATCTAGTAATGTGAAATGGTGAATGGTAAAAGGGATTTCAGCATATCATGAACTACAACATACTCCTCCCTTCTTGCCTATTAGTCTGTGTACTCTATCCACACACCCATTATCTTCATCAATGTTGTTGTATATAGTATGCAAGCACTTGTCGTTGTTCAATTTGTGTTTAAACTAAAAAATTTACACACTAAATTCAACTATGGAAAACCTCAAATAGGGAATAAATTTACTCACTTGGCACTCCCTTCATTTGAATCATCAACGACCCTTAACGGACGCTGCTTCAGTGGGCGACTCTCTATCTGAATTAAAAATAGTTGAAAAAACAAGCAATGAATGAATGTGTGTTTTTAATTTCAAAAGTTCAACATCAAATTAATCAACTCACCTTTGCCAAATTAATATTCCTCATAGAAAACACTGAGAGAGCTTTGAATAGTACACCTGGACCTTCTTCTATACTGAAAACAATGCTAGTCTGAAGAAAAATCATGAACTCGTCAGCGATTCAAAAAGTAAAATTATATTTAAACACAATTTGTATACCTTATAGGGCCGGTCAGTTCCTGGAATTATAGGCTCCCTTGCAAGGACCAAAAAACGAGTAACGTTTGCATCATCATCCTATGAGGATAGCAATGAAAAGATCAACTTTAATCTTAACTTAAACCAGCGAAAACTACTATACAACTGATTTCTGTCCCAAAAACTAAGAACTAGGTTTTTTTTTTAAGAAGCCAAACTAGCCCACCGAAATTGGCACTGACGAGAATCGAACCTGAGACCTTGAGAGAAGCACACTCCAATGTCTCAAGCCAATACCACCAGGCCAACCCAAGTGGGTTGAAAACTATTAACTAGGTTAAATAAGAGCCCAAAGTCATACTCATTTGTAGATGGGAAATGACAATCATGGAACATTTTTAAAGATTGGCCCATACATCGGGAAAATATTAAATAAACATTGTCCAATCCTAGCTGAGAAAGGAAAACAGTAATTTGGAAGAGGCATCAACTCATATTGCATTGCATGCAATAAAAACCATTTAGTGAAAAAAACTGAAAACATAAGCTACGGCAAAGTTTTAGCAGCTCAATCTTCAAAAACATGTAAATGAATTATTACCTGAATTCCTTCTGCAAGAATGTCCAGGCCATATATTTTTGCAGCTCGGGAACTTGCAATAGCTCCGTTGTGTCTTACACAACTTATTGCCAGTGTCTGTCCACAAGATCCTATTAGTTAAGACATGTCACTTTAAAACTTAGTTGATACATACTTTTAGAAAAAAAAATATTGATAATATACTTTAGCAGCAGCAGCAGTATCATGTGCACCAATTTTGTCAACACCTAACTCATTCAGCACTATCTCACACTGAGCAAGAGCCTGCATATAAATATATTATAACATCATTTTAAAATTTCAGAATATATAAGGATTGGTATTTTGTTCTAAGAAGGTAAGATTATTCTAGTGATACAATTTGCAGTCTCAGGAGTCTGCAATCATTAACCAGGTTAAGACCTGAAAATTGGCATGTAAAGATAAGCCAGTAGATTCCAATGAGAAATAATCCTTGTATAACTGATAGTAAAGAAGGTTGATGCAATCCAATAAATTGTAATAAAGTGAAGTCGCTACAATTTCAAAGTATAATCACGCATATCTATGCAGTGTGTTTGAATAGGAAACATAATGCATCATCTTTGTTCACTCTTTACCAAAATGGCAAAGATAGAAGAGAGTTATACAAAATACATGTTACATAGTAGCCAACCTGAGGATGACTGACGACACTTTTGAGCTCCTCTTTTGCCACGCCAGGCAATCCTAAGAGACAATGGTTGACACGCAACTGCACCTCCCCAACAATGTGCAGCCTATGTCGAAGAAGTAAGTCATAATTGCGGTGAATGCTTCCATCTATAGAATTTTCAATTGGTAGAACCGCTTTATCCACCAACCACAATTCAACTGCCTACAGGAAGAATACAAATATGTCAATGCAACAGTTATAACTCATAAATTAAAGCATCGGGTGGGGAGAGGAGGAAGGTGAAGATCGGAACCTTAAATGCAGCTTCAAACTCGTCACAAGGTACGGTCTCACATTTTGGATATGCTTTCAAAGCCGCATCCTCACTATATGCTCCTGGAAGTCCCTGTATCGAGCAATTGACTAGTTAGCAAAGGAAATAATGCCCATGGATGTTTCAGATGAATAGGGTTTAGAACTATTAAGCATGATACCTGATAAGCCACGCGCACCTTTGATCCATCGCTTGCAGAAGAAGAAACATCAATTGACGTTAATGGCTCTGCAATTACACAAGTTACATAATCATGCTAAAATTTGGGTAAAATAGGAAAGGGAGTTAAATCGCATTAATACGAACGCCACTTTCTTCCACGCATACTGGCTATGGCAAACATAGAATCATAAGTTGCATTCATTATATTACAAAATTGAGTGGATCTACATGCTGGCACATGTATGGTAGCACAAGTACACGGTTCAACATGTAGTTTATGACAAGTAGGGTACAATCTTGCAGATTAAAACCAAAACGTTTAGACTTACTTGCACTAATTTATGAAGCAAGATCAAGGTGATGCATTATAACTCTTAATTATACTATACATTCAACAAAAACTACAATATAATTAGCATAGTATCATCAGACAGTAACAATGATCATTAAATTACACATATAATGTTTTTTTGTAAAACATGTATAATGTTCTGTACTGGATCATTCATAATATCTGAATTAAGACTATGTAGTGCATGCTTGCACTCAAAAATCAAAGCCACTCTCAGTTGACGCCATCACACCGTGTCAACATTTCAGGCTTTCTCGCCCTTAGTCCACTACGTATCGTCAAAATGACATAGGATGAACATGGTTAACCTTATAGAGAATCAGGTGTTCTATAGCATTACTAGTCTATTTCCTTTCTGCATATCTTATCTGTGAAGCAGACTCTGGACATGACACTGACACATGGGCACTAGTAAAAATAATTGATTAAATGTAATCACATGTGTCAATGTCCGACACGGATACCAACAAATGTCGAACACCAAATACGCCTTCCATCAAAAGTGTCAGTGCTACAGAATATCTTACTAACACAGATGTCAGCAATTACATAACAAAATTATTTTCCCCAAATGCTATTTAGATATACATTAGTTGATATAATAATAATGATCATAACTCAATGGTGATAAGAAGCACAACACAGCATGGTCTAAATGATAGTTAAACATAATAAAAATTAAATTTGATATGATATGATATTATAAAAATAACTACTCACTGGGATGCATGTTGATGTCCTTATGAAACCCTTTGTTGTGAATGTGGAGAAGGGCGTTATCATCAAGAAGAGAATGAACCAATGGCTTCTCATCTTCAACAGGAATGGCAGCTTTCTGAGCTAAAACACTCAAACTAGTACATTTGTGAACAAGTTGATATCTGAGATTCTCAGTGAACCCGGCAGAATGAGAATCCAATTGAGAATGAGGTTTGGAAGAACAACCCCAAATGAATGCACCCTTATGAAGAACAAGATCAAAAGCCATCAAAATCAAGCAAATGAATCAATCTAGAACACTATAGTATCAATCAAACAAGCAGAATAATAATAATGATAGATGGATGACAAGCTCAGTATTCAGTGTTCAGAGTTCAGAGCCATCCATGAGAATTGGTTGGTTGTTGAATGAAAAGTGTGAATGTGATGACCCTGGTTTGAGCTGAAATAGACGTATAAGAATTTTAAACAATGTTAGAGAATTTGAGAAGACCAACAAAACAATTCTTAAAGGTAGGTGAACTAAGGTAAGGTAAGGTAATACTACGTTTCTTAAGAGACACTCTGTAACCGACCCAACCAGTTTTGTTTATATTGTAATAACGTGGGTGAATCAAAAACATAAACGACCACCTTTGATTGGTTGTTGTTGTTGTAAATTCTTGGGATAGACTCACTATCATGTATTTTGTCTAAATTTTCGATCAAATACATAAATTCTTTAAAAAAAAATTAAAAGATGTGAAAATTCAATGTACCATTTTAAGTATGTACATAAATTGGATTACCAAATGAATGGTCTCCTTGTAAAAAAAAAATCGAAGGTTAATGCAAAAAAGAGGAAAAAAAAACTAAATAGTTAGGTAGATTCGAAGGACCACAGTTTTCCCAAAAATAAAAAGTGCAATGTATCAAGAAAATACAATGCATTTTAAAAAGTTATTGAAATTAATAAATATATTATTATATGCATTAATACATTATTATTTATCTTAAAATAGTGAACTTTTTTATATATGAATGTATACTTTTTTATACATTATAAGTTTAGGACTTTATTATAAGAGAAGAACAATATATTATACAAGAATTTAATTAGTATATTTTGTTAATGTAAAATTATTTTTTACTGACATTCAATGGTATGTTATCACATCAATTAATGAATATGATAAACATGTATTTTCATATTTATTAATTGATGTGACAACACATCATTAGATGTATGTGTAAAATAATTGTACAGTGACACTGATAGTGACAGAGCATATTAATTAGACTCATTGTATAATTGTAATTAATTTAAGCTACTTTAATTAATTAAAATTATATATGTAAAATAAAGAAGTTTTTTTAAGGGGAATATAAAGAAGGTATTTGTTTTTCTTTGAGAAAAAGTTATTTATTTTTTATTTAATTAAATACTAAATTATATTTTATTTGATTTTATTTATAAAAAGACATTTGGTCAAAATTTAGACCAAACATATCAAATTTTATTAACACAAATATCTTTTATAAATAAAAGAGGACAGTCTTTAAATTAAAATTTTCTGTAAAGTATAATATTCACCATTGTGTAAAATATTAAAATTTGTCCTATGCTTATGTAGTTGTCGAGGTTCAAACCTTAAATTTCTCACTTATTCACTTTATGGATGAGTTTCTAGTCACTATACTATTTGATCAAAATGATTATATTTAATTAACTAATTGTTTAATTTAATTAACTTAACTTTATTTAATTGAATTAAATTAAAATATAAAACTACTTTGTCAAAAAAAAAGTGAATCCAATTTTAGAAAACCATTTACCTTTAGTTTTTTTATTTGACTCAGAAAGTCATTTGCATTTCTTTTTTCTTTTTGAGACAGACCATTTGCATTAAAACTATGGTGAAGGTGTAATGTATTGGATTATTTGGATATAAAAATAAGGTCAAACACTTGAACAAAAAAAAAAAGGTCAAACACATCCTAATGTTAAAAAAAGTTTATGACTTTTTTTTTAAAAAAAAATGTTTATGATATCAAACATTATTATTTACATACGTTTTTCTTCTCCATATTTATAAAAAAAAAAATTTATGAATTTTGATTATAATACCTTATTTGCTCTTAATTCAAGTCATATTTGATAATATTTGCTCTTAATAAAAAAAATATATAGTTATGAATTTTTTCTCCGTTTATAATATAAAAAAAAATTCAAGTCAAATTTGATAATACCTTTTTTTTTCACCGTTTATAAAAATTATAATACCTTATAATGAGAAAAAATTCATAAGCATATTGATTGTAATAAGGTCAATTAATATTGATTATCATACCTTATTTGCTCTTAATTCAAGTCAAATTTGATTAAAAAAATTCATCAATTATATTATAATCAATCAATTTTGTTTCAAATTATAATTGTATGATTAATATACTTATGAAACCTATTTTTAATAGCAGTAAATTTAGACATGCCACAACAACATCAGACCCTAATGTGAGCACATTTTAATATAATTGGATGCAAAATATGTAGTGGTGCAGTCATTTTATGTTTTAAAGGACTAATTTAATATATAAAAAAATAATGAAATGGTTATTTGATGGAAACCATGGGTGGTGGTTGTGTGGTTCTTAATTTTCCTGGAAGCAACAACCTATGTGGTAATAGGTTTACTCGAGAAAAAAAACCCTATGTGGTAATAGGTATCTCCCTTTTAATAACTGTAATTAAACAAAAATTTATTATTAGAGTAATGCTAGCAACACTCTTTTAATATTTATTTTTTTATTGGTTTAAATCATTGTGGGTCTACATTTTAAAAATTGAACGTGCATAAAATGGTGGGACATAAATTAATTTTATCCAATAAAAAAGTAAGTACTAGAGAGAGTGTTGAAAAGTAAATGTCGTTAGCATTCCTCTTATGATTATTAATTGCCTTAACTCTCTTCAACTGCTTTCATATGAAAGGTGAGTTATGTAGGTAGGAAGAATGCACAAATCACCTACCAGGTATCAACAGACAACAACTACACCTTTTCTGGTCCAAATACAAATTAATAAATAACTATTAATTTTAGTCAAAACAAAACTAATTCAATTAAAAAAAACTAATAATATTAATTGTAGTTTGTCCAAAAAAATTAATTGTAACTAAGGAAAGCCAAAAGCAAAACGATGACTGTAATCTAAAATCATTTGTTTCGGTCAAAGACAAAAATTGACCATTTTTTTTACGCAAAAAGTGACCGATTTTAAAAAAATAAATTGAACCAAATACCAATATGTTGTGGCATCCAGGCATGGTTGGCTCTTAAACATGTGGTTATATATTTAGATTAGGGATGTCAATTTATACTTGTAAATGAAGATTATCGTATGAGCATTGTCTCATTTGGAGTTCCAACGGGACAAGGATCAAAGATGGGAAAAAGACACCCCAATTTATACCATTTGTCCCTCAACAATTTACTAAAAATAACATTTGCATCTATATATTCAAGTCTTTTTTATGCGATTTTTATTTTTGTCACAAGATAACAATAATATCATAATGCTTTATTTGTTTTATTATGGTTAAATTTTAAATTTTCTTACTGCCAATTTTTTAAATACTATAAATGAAATTTGACCTTTTTTTTGGTTGATGGGATCCCCACAAAGATCATGGGGATGGGGAAAAACTTTTTGAAGCGTTGGGGATATTTTGAGGGGTGGAGACAGGGAGCAGAGGAGTATCCCCACGGACCCGATAACATCCCTAGTTTAGGTGTTGTTTGGAATTTGCATAGTACCTCCAATGTGTTTTTTCTCCGTTTAATTACTCACTCACATTTGAACTAAAATAAGTGGGATTTATTAGTTCAACTTCAATTATAAATGGATTAAATGAAAGGTCTTGTTAACAAGTGTCTTTAAGGTACTTGTTAAGAATTCAAAAACAGAAACAATTGATAACTTTCGTGTAAATAAAATGTGTTGAATACACGAATTTCAAGATAAAATTTTTACTTTAAATTTCCTATCAAGTGCCCTAAAGACACTTGTTAACATTTTCCTTAAATGAATGATTTATAGTATGTAACTTATATATGATCCATGCACTTTTATATGAATGCATATAAAATAAAAGTAATGGATTATGGATGCTTTCATCTCACTCCTTCAAATTGGGATGAGATGTGGTTCCATTGCTAAAAGAAGATCATAAATCAAAAGATTAATAACAATAGTAGATTAACATGCAAAAGGAGTGTGCTTTAAAATAGATAGATTATTACACAACCACATGAAAGTAAACACAATAATAAACATAAGGATCGCAGATAAACATTGCGAGACTATTTTATTGTTCACACAAAAGCACTACCCTAGTGTCACTACCTAGGACTGCTACTTATTTCTTGTTAGCTCGCTCTTCACTCCAGTTCCTTCAGGAAATCCTCATTGTCAACCAACACCTGCACAAAAAATTAAACATGATGTTAGAAACCTATAGGCGTTGATGCATTTGTAACATGGCCGGACCTTGGGGAGTGCAAGAAGTGCTACCGAGCCGAGCCTCTAAAAACTATGGGACTCAAAAAAAATTATAATACCCACCCCACTTGAATAATCACTTAATCAGTCAATTTGAAAAACTATTTCATTGAAAGAATCACAACAATTATTTCTTTTTCGCATAAACCATTTGTTTTCCCATTTCCTACGACGTAGAAGTGGCATTCCAAACAACACCGTTAGGTAAATTTCACCTCTCTTTCACTTAATTTTATTTTGTTTTGTTTCGTGTTTAAAAGTTCCTCTGATGCCTCTAAAAACTATGGGACTCAAAAAAAATTATAATACCCACCCCACTTGAATAATCACTTAATCAGTCAATTTGAAAAACTATTTCATTGAAAGAATCACAACAATTATTTCTTTTTCGCATAAACCATTTGTTTTCCCCTTTCCTACGACGTAGAAGTAGCATTCCAAACGACACCGTTAGGTAAATTTCACCTCTCTTTCACTTAATTTTATTTTGTTTTGTTTCGTGTTTAAAAGTTCCTCTGATTCTGATTTTTTTAATGAAGCTTAGCTACACAAAAAAATTGCATTTTGATTTTACGGGGGTCTATTTTAAAAATAGAACTGAGCCTCCTATTTCATAGGAACGGCCCTGATTTGTAATGTGTTCATTCACTGACCGACCACTAAGGTTTTGTAGACAAATGTAGGTGACAACATAATCGAGTAAATAGTTCAACAGAGGCTTTCGACAGATACAATTAAATAGTATAAATTGCAGTCATATTCCTTCTCAATATAAGCAAAGGGAAAAATGAACTTACAGTTTTCCATCCATCTGGATCTAAAAAGGAAGTGACCTTTGTGTTAAGGCCGGGAATTGGCCCTGGTTGCCGAGTGATCTTCCCTCCAAGCTCTTGCGTGACCAGGTTGACTACATCAGCACTCTTGTAGACATCATCAGTACCAATGGCAATCTGTTATAGACACATGGAACATATTTTACCATCAATGGTACAGAAACGCGAAGAAAGCTAGTTTAAGCTTCAAGGTCAGATAATTTAACTTATGAACTAACCTGTGCATAAGCAGTTCCCTTAGAGTATTCGGTGACACCATAATTATATGTCAACTCCAACACAGTTGCCTCGT
>Ga0315915_1006048_pt1 | contig 14922 bp, 9 predicted proteins | sample MpolbnodulesMG_FD_207738 | JGI IMG/M metagenome (GOLD analysis project Ga0315915, IMG submission 207738) | Medicago polymorpha root nodule microbial communities from Los Angeles, California, United States - branched nodules | ecosystem: Host-associated > Plants > Roots > Nodule | place: USA... | reverse complement strand
TAATTAATTTATCATTTCCAAATTATATTTTTCTAGTGCTTATTTCGTTCACACAATTATGTACCCCCATTAATTAAAGATACACCCCCACTATATAATCTAAGGTCAAAAATTGGGGTATGACATACGTATAATATAAGTCAAGACCTACATGACAAGTTAAGGAGAACCCTACGACGGACTCTTGTATGCACAACCGTCTAGGCAAGCAAGCCCACACACATATAATCAACCGTCAGATTGTATTGTAGACACGTGGTAACCCTAAGTTTCCCCGCGGTTACCTATAGCCTAGGATTAGGTAGAACTCACTGAGACATTATGTCTCATCCCAATCCTTATTTGTTTCAGATCAACAAGTTGGTTTAGCAGGATTTAGCAAGCTTGTAGCCGGATGGATATTTCAGCAAGTGCTCGCTCGTACCCGCTGCAGGATGTTATAAACTTTAAGGATGTATTTATTTATACTTTGGACGTGTAGTATTGTATTGTTGATTGTACGAACGTGTGTTGTTGTATAAAATATTCATTCGAAGTTTTTTATGTTGTAAATTTTAATGTATCCAGTACTAAAGATAATGCACATGCTAAACTTTCTAGATACGTTTAGTATGAGTATTACATTTATACTTTTTGAATATTTTTACTGCACCAACGTGTGTATTATAAACAATAACTTTTCTATAAAATTTTGATTTTTATTAAATTATGTATGTATAGATTATTTTTTTTGTCAAATAGTCTAGCGGCTAGAGAAATTCACCTTAAAGGTGAATAAGTGGGGTGCCGAGGTTCGAACCCCGGCCCCTACATATAAAATGCATTATCCCTTACCAAGTGAGCTAAGCTCACGAGGACTGTATGTATATAGATGTTAGTGACTTTTAAATAGTAACAAACTATTTTTTTTTAAAAGTAACAAATGTTTATCATTTACCAACAATATGACAAATTTAATAAAAATTATTATCTTTTTCCAAAACACCAACAATATAGCATTCTTAACAATAAATTTGTTTAAAGATATAACTAGAATAATGAAAAACCCAGAAGGAAAAAAAATCATGTATTTCACACTTCACAATATATAAATGGAATACAAATTTATTTTTAAAAAATGCTATATTGTTGGTATTATTGAAAAAAATAATAATTTTTATTATATTTGTAACATTGTTGGTAAAAGATAAACATAATTTGTTACTACTCCCTTCGTTCCTTTTTAAGTGTCGTTTGAGTAAGTGTCGTTTGAGTGTGGATTTAACATTCTTATTTAACCGTCGTTGTGGTATTTTAAGGGTACAATTTGTCGATTATACCTTTTGTCAATTACTCTTATCTTTTCCAATAAAAATAAATAATGCTTTAAAGTTTGTTTGTTTTTTTTAAAACAAAATCTGTTTCTTGTTATCTTAAAATTGACAATTGTTTGTTATGAGAGTGATAGAGTGTACAAAAAAATAGGATTTTGTTGGAGAAAATAATAGTAACTAACAATTGTTTGTTACAAGAGAAAGATAACATATTACATTTATTGAAAAAAGTTGTGCAAAAAAATAGGAATATATTGGTGGACTAAAATAAGGGTATAATAGAAAGTAAAGGTGCAAAAATGCACTTGCTAATTTGGTATTAATATTCCAAAACGACACTTAAAAAGGAACGGGGGGAGTATTAAAAAATCATCAAAATCTAAACATATATAACATTTTAATCAAAATCAAAATTTTATAAAAGAAACGTTGATTATAGTTTACGCGCATTAGCGGGGGGAAAAAAATCAAAACTTCAAATAATTGTTCACGTCACACCTTATATGCTATCTCGTTTAATAGCTCAGGTTTCTTCAAAAAAATTGCTCACGTGAACCTAATAATTTGAAAGTTTTTGAGAATTAGATTATATTTGATTTTAAATTTAAATTAGATTATATTTGGTTTGTTTCAAATTGAAGTTACGATTTAATTTTCTTTTTATTTAGGAGATCTTTTTATTTTTGAATAAAATCTTTAGGGAGATGTTTTAGGTCAATTAAAAACTGAATGATCTATATATACTTAGTTCCCTTATATTTGAATGACCACAATATAATTTTAAGAGAGAATACTCTTTGTTTCTCCACTTTACAATTCCAAATTCAACATGGCTCACAATTCTCGATCAAGTAAAAATTTCAAACCTACAGATGGTGAACTTCTTCGATCATTCCTCTACAATAAAGTTCACCATATACCAGTGCCCAACTATATCAATGTTCTTGAATATGATTTATATGGTACCATAAAGAATCCTTGGGAGATTTGGGAAGAGTTTGCGAGTTCTCACTCATATCATGGAAAAGACTTATATTTCTTCACCACCTTAAAGAAGAAATCTCCCACTAGTAAACGTTTGATTCGCACTATTGGAATTGGTACATGGGAAGCCGAAGACACCGGAAAAAGTATAGTTGACAAAGAGAACCAAACCCTAGGTCTAAAAAAACGTTTCCGCTTTGAGAAGAGTAACACTTCTCAAGATGGTGGATGGATCTTGCATGAATATAGCCTTCATATATCTTTGATTAACAATGCTTCGGTAAGCAATATGATCTCATATATTTATATTATTAGTTAGTTAGTAGTATTAAATAGTGACCACCCGCACCTCATGAATTATTTTTTTGGTTGAACTAAGACCAACGTTTAAATACTAAGTCTATCCTAATTAGGGTTTATTTTCTGGTTTGTAGCACTGCATGTCAAAGTGACAATTTTTCTTTGGTATTGTGCACATATTTATAATCTGCTTTTGTGTTTTTTTTGCAGGCCAGCAATTATGTTCTATGCAGATTCAGAAAGAATTTGAAACCCAATCCAAAAAATACAGGAAAAAGAATCGATGACCAATCAAATTCTCACTTAATGAATAGCATTGGACAAGATAGGCAAGGAAAGACGGTTGTTCCCGGACCTGCGGTAAACGCCATATCTGTAAGTTACCACTATATTTAGCTACTAATATTATGTTAGCTTGATTAGTTGTTAATTATAAAGTAATTTTTTGTGTGTGGGTGTCATAATTAGTGATTTTATGCATTCAAGATTGAGTTCTTCTCAACTTCAACGTCGTATTTGTTTTTTCTCTTCCCTTTTTTATGTTAGCTTGATTTTTTGCATTCAAGATTTATCTTTTTTTTATGAAATTGGTTTTGATAAAAAAGATAGGTATAAATATTTTTACTTTCAATTCGTAACATTGTTTATCTTTTTCAATAAAAACCAAATATAACATCCTTTTATAAAAGTTTGTTTAAGATTATAACTGTAAGTGAAAAAGCCACCTCAAAATATATATTTTTTCCTTTCTAAAAGATCATATATTTTCTTCAAATATACTGTAGCGAAAAGTCGGACACTCACATGCTCATCTTTCTACTCTTTTTTATTTTGATGACGTTTGAAAAGTTATGAACGACGTGTTTTTTTTATGAAATTTTGATTAAAAGTAAAAATATAAATGATTTCTACTTTCAAATTATAACAAATCTAACTAACCATGATTATCTATTTCAATGATACCAACAATATAACAAGAAAATATAATCTAAATTCTTATTTTTATTAATGACACCAATAACAATCTTTATTATAGAAAAAGTTGTTAAAATATAATTGGACATGATAAAGTCTATCCAAAAAAATTAGCTGACCAACAAAGTTGAACATGATAAAGTCTTTCCAAATCTTTTTTTTTTACACATTGAAATGATCAATTTTCTATTTTTACGATGTAATACTTTGTATATACAAATACAATTTTCCTTTCTATATGTAATGATAGTTCAATTTTTTTACTGAACACTCTTTTGCATTCTTGGTTTTTAGGACATCAATGTTTCGAGGAAACTTGTTCATGAAGAACCAAAATGTCAATCAAATGGTGGACACAAAAGGAGAAAGGTGGGAAATACTTTGCCAGAAAAGACCGTGGTTCTTGGGCTTAAAGCTATCACTAATATTGTAAGTATTATTTGTGTATACATGTGTTATTTATTTTTATTTTTGAGAGATTTATTTGTTGAAGGAACCCAGCGATTTTGTTGGTATATTAATTATTAACAAATGATCGTATGTAAGGGTTTAACTTTAAGAGAGTTTTGTCTTCCTGAACATATATCATTTGGTAGAGACAATGCATTATTATATGCAGATGTTGGGGTTTGAATCTCGATACCCCACTTATTCTCCTCAAGAGAGTTTTTCCTTAGAAAAAAGAGTTTTTCCTTAGAAAAAAGAGTTTTTTGTTAAACTTTATAAATTACTCTATATAAATTATTATTTATAATTTAAAAATTAACACAATTGTCTGATTACTTTTTATGAAAAATAGATAAATTTGATTTTTTAAAAGTTAAAAATTTGTTGAATTCAATGCAAAAGTTATTGCTTTTGTATCCTTAACAAGTGTATTTAGGCACTTGTTAAAAGTGTCTTTAGGGCACTTGTTAGCAAAACTCTATTAATTTTTCTTGTTCAAAAACACTAAAAAAAAGGGTTTTGCAAAATTAGTAACTTTGCATTGAATTCAACAAATTTTTAACTTTAAAAAAATCCAAATTTATCATTTTTCATCATTTCTCAATACAATATTTCTATTGTTGTGCTCTTAACTAATGCCCTAAGGGCATTTTAGCCTTTCCCAAATTAGTATTATGTGACTATTATTTATTTTGTATTCAATAATCAATTTTAAAATTTTTGAAAAAAAAATTAATTTTAATTTTCAGATTTTCTCTCATTTATGTTTTGGGTTAAATATGTATTTTCATTTCTAAAAAGTTAATATATACTAATTTTGATCTATTTTAACATTTTGAATTTTGTTAATTCATGTACTAACAAAAACTGTGTTTTTGGACTCTTACCCAAACACATTATTTAAACAATGAAAATTTAAATGAGAAACAAATCTGAAATTCAAAAATTGTATTCATAAATTAATTCCTTATTATTGTGCTCTTGCATTCTTGTTTTCCAGGAGAACAATGATGTTTGGTTGGGGGAAAATATTGACCCATATTCAAGAAATCAACTTGATAGTGGAAATATCAAGACTGACGTGGTTAAAAGTACCAATACAACAGAGGCAAAATTTAACAAAGAAGATGGTGATCATATTGTAAACAAAGATGAAGATGGTGATATCTCTTGGTCTGAGCTTTTAGCAAGGCAACTCCTAGAGGCGAATGAAGGAAGCTTAATCGAAGAGGAGGATATTGAAATGATTCCTAATTTTGGCAAACATTGCTATGTTTAAAAGGTGTATATGGTAGCTAAGAGTACATTTGTTTTTTGTGGTTGTCTGATATTTGATCATCAATTATTGTTTCCTTTTCATAATGATGAGTAAAAAGTTCAAAAATAAAATATGAATTGCAATAAGTTTTTTATTTACTTTCTTTTTAAAAAATTTAATAAATTCTAAATGCAGTAAATAGGGGAAAAATAATAACTATGATAGAGAGTAGGGAATGTTCGTATATGGTTCAAGGGTATAAATAGCGGATCCTGAAGAAAAAGAAGTGTTTGTACAAAATTGTTACACCACAACGTTATAGCACCACAAAGGTTATATTTGACATTACCTTGTACTAAATAGAGTATCACGCAACAACAATGATATGTCGAAATTACGCACCGTTATTTGACAACACTGATGTGGTTTCAAGATATTATTTCAGCAGATCAAATGTTGGATTGTGGTGTTGGGGCTTCCACTTTTGCTAATGTTTGTTCATCATCTTGTATTTGTTTTCTCTCTCTCTTTCAATCTTTCACCGTTCTTGTTGGGTAAGAGATTTCAGTTCTTGCTAGATAAGAGATTTCAATTGACTCTTGGAAGAGTTGATTGAAGGATCTTTCTTGCCATAATGCATATTAACAGAATGATCATTAACTTATTATCCATATAACATTTTCTATAGTTCATATAAGTTGCCAAGTGAAAGGTTGTGGCAATTCAAGGTTCTCATTATATTCAAATTCATTTTTTCTTTTCTAGCAACACCATGTTCATGTTATAAATAAATACTCAAATTCGGACCTAAAATATTTTGGAAATCAATTTGATCAAACATTGTATAAAACAAGCATCATTTTGATTCCTAGATATAGCTTTGGACATCAACCAATAAATTCAATTTCATCTAGATAAGAACTAATATTCAAAGTCTCTGAAAAAAATGACTTAATGTAAGGACCAAACTACTTTAGAATTTTCACCCTTAATTTTTAAGAAAAAATTTGTTGTATATGCATCACACTAACAATTCAAATTAAAGGTTTGTCTAGTGTCTTACGTGTTACCTTCAATCACTTCTAATTTATCAAATTATTGTTGGTATCTATACATCTCTTGCAACCTTTTGGAGCCTATGCAGGATTATATATAATATAATTTTGTGAGATTCGTACGCAAAAGAGATTCATTATACGTGCATAATAGATTTCTAGTACATATTCCACACGATAGATTTAAATTAAATTATCCGTGTCTGGTTATATATGTATTGAAGAATCCCACATTGTTTAGAATATAAAAAAGGAAGAGGTAAACGAGACAAGCATAGTTATTTTTCGAAATGCAAGATGTAACACCTTAACCCCAACTAATATTTTTATAAATCAATAAACAAATAATATTTAATCATACAAGGGTGTCGCATATCCTCACCATTCAAAAACACTTCAATTTAGTTAAAAATAGTGCAGCGAAATTAGTTTAAAACCTAGACACATCATCATAGAAATTAAACTAAATTCAGTCATAATTCTTAAAACATAATCTGAAAAGTAAAAGAAACCCCGATCCTCAGTGTTACAAGATCAAAGCATTGACACAAAATAAAACTCCTAGCAAGTGATAGAAGTGGATGAGAAAAGCTCATCGCCATCCACCACGACTCACAACTTCTAAAGTTCTTCGTCCTGCGTATCTATACCGCATAAAGGTACAGGCGTCCAACCCGCAACTAGGAGGTGAGTATACATTCAGAATAATACGGTTGCATAAACATCATGAGTAGACTCAAAGAGATAGTACATATAAAACACAGTCAAATGCATTATCATCATTCAATAATCACATCTTTTACTAATCACATCATTTAATAGTCACATCCTTTAATAACCACATCATTTAATAATCACAACACTTAATCATCACATCAATTAATATTCACATAGTTTAACATTCACAAGTAGGTGAAGGTGAGAAAAACACAAGAAGGGGGTTGAATTGTGTTTACTTTTTATTCGTTTTCTCCTACTGAAGTCACTGATCAGAAGCAGATAGAGTTCAATTTATGAATTGATAATCAAAATCTAAATATGCAGCGGATAAAAAACACACACAGGGAGAGAGAGAGAGAGAGAGAGAGAGAGAGAGAGAGAGAGAGAGGAAAGACACAAAGCAATTATACAGGTTCATTCCACAAACCGGAAGTAGTCATGTCCCCCTTGCACTTTCGAGGAGAGTTCACTAAGAATGTAATATCTGATTACAACTGCTCAATGCTACAACTAGCAAGATACTTCAAATTACTCAAGCACACTTGCAAGAGATTTCCTATGCTCCTGAACACAGTCAAGAGACTTCCAATGCTCAAGCACAACTGCAAGAGACTTCTATTGCTTAAGCACACAAGCAAGAGACTTCTATTCAAACAGAATTACAAAGAAGTTTGTTTGAGGTTGAACACTTGATATACAATCAGTGGTGTTCACAATACAAATCAGATACAGACTCTTATGACTCTAGAATTTCTAAAATATGAACTTTGATAAGAAATTCTTAGTGGACTTTAGATGCAGAACAATTTCAAAAGAGTTTGGCACTTGTAAATTGTTGTATGAGTCTTGTTTATGTGTTTGTCTGCATTTCCAACTAGCAGGTTTTCACTCCTTTATATAGAGGTGTGAAAGATACGTTGGAAATTGCCAACACATCAAAAAAGGTCGTTTGAAGCTTGATCAAAATCACCAATGATCTTTTGCCTGATATCATTATTGTCCTATGAAGGATCAATTTCAAATGCATTCCTAGTATGAAGGAACATTATTGTAGGCATAGCTGTTATTCTTGTCTTCATGCAGAGACACAAACAGAGTAGTGGAGATAATGGTTGTACAGTTCGTACAATTGTCCTTTGTCAACTCTCTCCGAAGTAAAAGTGTCCAATGCCTTTAAATCCATTTGAATTAGTCGTTGCTTTGTTCTTTTAGTCTTCTGCAATGTTATACGTGATTAAATCCATTGAACAACCTTTGAAGCTTTAAGTCTCTCATCTTCTGATGAACTTCAGCTTCTGGTGATATTGCTTCTGATGAACTTGCTTCTGATGACATCATCACTTCAGGAGCACTTGACTTCAAGAGCACTTCTCTTCAGATGCTTCAAGCTTCATTCTTGTTGATTCCTTTGCTCTCTTTTGTTCCTTCAGAACCTTATAAGATATCAAAATTTTTGTCTATGGTTCTGTACAGTTGAAAAAATATTAGCATATCCAATTGACAATTTTTAATACCTTGTTATCATCAAAACTCTAAAGGGTAATGTATGTTAAACACATTTTGTTCCAACTGTAGGCACCCAACATTTAAACAAATACAATTATCACTTATGAATTCACAACTCATCAATAGAAATACAATTATGAATGCAATACTCCAAAACTTGACTATATGCATCTGGTACCAAACCTACTCACCAATTTTGGATATCAGAGGTATGTTATCGATTTTATCTCACCATCTTAAAACACAACACCATTTTTTAATACAACATCTTCAAATAGACTCGACCATGAATGCATAAATGCCAAATTTTACTCATCAATATACATCGTCAAATAACTTATCAACACACATTTGACAAATAACTCATCAATACTCATCGTCAAATAACACATCATCAAATAGCACATCAAAACACATCGTCAACTAACTCATCATTACACATCATCAATTAATTCATCATTGCACATCCTCCAATATTTCGTCAATTCTAATTATCATCTAACACATGTCATATTAATCATATCAAGCTTCGACACTTATCCTTAAATAACTAGTGTTGGAAACTAATTCCTTAATGACCTTCATCCTATCTACTTTTATCCTAGCATTGGTATTACTATATTTATATTGGAAGAGTGAAATGAGCAAGATTCTAGGCAAAAACAACGTAGTGATTCCATTCAGTAGAAGTCTGATTCAATTCGGACATGTGAACAAAGGAAAATCTGTTGATGTCAAAATTTGATACGAATCAGAGATCCTTGAATCAATTCAAAGTGTTAAAAAAAGACCAGAATGACACAGTGATAGGAATCAAGTATGTGTGATTCGATTCAAAAATTTCATGATGAAGATTGATATGAATCAAATATATTTGAATCAAATCAATGATATGGAAAACGTAGTTTTTGCTTCTGAATTACTTCTAAATTGTTCAAAACTTCCCATTTTCGAACCCTTAAGACCCCAAAACATTATAAAAACATTACCTAAGGTTGTTATGATTCGATTTAACACTTATTACACCTTGAAACATCAATTATACCTTTAATTCTACGGGTTTTCACTCACTTTTTCTTATACATAACAAAACACATCTTCACCATATTTCAATCACAAATTTAACATGAAAACATCACAATTCAGAAACGGAAATCAAACACGTAATTGCAACAACATAGAAGAACAAGATATAACAAGGATACATCATAAGAATAATTAAAAAAGCGTCGGAGGTTAAGGACTTCTCTCTACCCACATTAATATACAACTCTTAAGTTATATAAAACCTCCCTTACCTCAATGATTAGCGACAACGATGAATTCTACGGTTGATTCTCTCTCTCTTAGCTTTCTCTCTATATTTCCTTGGCCTTATTTCCTCTAATACCCTAGTTCTCCTTTGCTCTCTGACTTCTTTTCTTTTTCTGTAACCCTAATTCTCTAATGTTCTCCTCTATTTATAGACATTACTTGGGTTTAATTTCCTCACATAATTATTTAGACAAATTTACTATCTACATCCCTAAATTGTTTATTATTCTTTGTAACTACACATCCTTGCTATTTATACCCCCTATTTTTTAAATCATTAAAACACTAGTCACGTTACTATTTACACCCCTTTCTATCCAGTTTTACTAATCCACATCTGTTTGCACTCTACTTTATTATTCTTGTTAAAAACATTATTTTCTTCCTAAACATTATTTTCTCCTATTCTATAACCAACTAGTTAACCCATCTACTTTCTCATTACTTATAATTCGATAATTGCAAATAATTTGAGTAATAATATCAAACAATCAATTAATAATAGTAATAATAATATTAATATTGTTTAGGTACATCTGCAAAATTTCTGCACCAGGGGGCATTGTCTCTTGCACAAGTAAAATGAAAATGGGTTTTAGGTAGGATAACTATAATATTGATCTCATACATGTAGTTTGAAGAAAAAAAATGTACTTATATTCTTTAGGTACCTAAATACCGTACATGTCACTCACACTTTGTTATCATATACTAATAAATAACAAAATATAATTGTACTTGGTTAAAAAGTCATTCAAAGATCTTTAAAATCGAATCATAAAACCAAGTTATTTAACTAATCCAACATTCATAACATATCAAATATGTGTGTGTGTGTCTACATATATATATCAAAATAATAAAGTTATAGACTTAAACATTCTTATCCTTGATCATCAAAATATTTAACAAAATTAATGGATAAAATTTTATTATATTGTTTTAACAATACTGTGTCTAATAACTTAAATGCATCTTACGATTATGTGCTTCCTTTTCAATGTTGTATGTTATGGTTTGTGACACATCTCCCATTGAATGTTAATAACTTTAAGTTCAATTTCAGGGTCCAAATATGATTTTACCTTCTTACATGGGAGAGAGCGCATATAACTTACTCATGTAATAGTCATTCTTGAATAAAATCATATATGTAGCATGAAGAAGTCCTCTCATCATCTATGTTGCGTCTTAATGTAGGCCTCCCAACACTATTAAAGATGTTGAAAAACAAGTGAACAAGTTTTTGGACGATCTTCCATCCACAACAATTATATGTGCAAGTTTTTTTGGATAGACATATGCTAGTTTATTAAAGAAATTGTTGTCTCATCCAACTAGCATTGAAGCATGGATGTTGGTATCTCGAAAGAGTGTTCAAACAGAACCGGTTGTGATGTTACTTTCACTGAATTCTATTGTTGAAGGTATGTTTTTTATTTAGGTAGATATAACCAATATATAAGTATTAAGCCTTGTAACATTTGATAGGATAATTTATAATATTTTATGGTTGTGGTTCAGACACTTCTAATTACAAGCAAACTACTTAAGAGTGGGTTTGTCAATGGGGTGTTACGGTTGTAGATGACATAACCCCAAGCTTCAAAACAATTTCGCAACAATATTATTATATGTTGCGGGAAATTGTGTTATCAAATGAGAAAATGAGGTTATTGCTGAAACGAGTTGCAAGTTTTGATGAACGTCTTAGAAAATATTTGAGGTGTGCATCTTTTATATAATTTTTCTTTTATCATTTCTCCATGGTTTAACAACTTGTACAAAATGCAACACTATCTAATTTTTTTGAAAGAATTTCAAATTTAAAATATCTCTATTTATATGATAGAAGGGAGTAGTTTTAATTGTAAAGTCACTAATCGTTATCTCTCCTTGTACAATTGTTATAACTTTTCAAAAACATTGGAAATTCATACTTTGGTTAATGAAAATTCTTACTTCTTGGAGATTTGTTGGATTGCAAATTTTTTGACTCAATACTTGAAGACCTTCTGAAGAAACTAAGATATGAGTCTGAATTGGTTGTTAATGAGAGTCTTGTTAAAACTATTCTTGGAGGTTTCTCTAACTATGGAAAATCTTCGATTTCATCGATGTTGTCAAACAAAGACTGCTACATTGCTAATCTAGGCTACTTTGATAAATTTACAAATGAGGTATTGTTAAAAGCAGCCAATGTATCTCAAAAGCAATCCTTTGTGTTAGAAGATGCAATAAATTTGTTAGGGGTAAATGATTTTACAAAAAGAGGTCTTGTAATATTTGTGTTGGACTATGACATACAAGTAAGCGAATTGTTTCTGACTTGCTTATTTTCTAGTAGTTTTGAAATGATTTTTAACATATGTTTCGTTTGTGCGACTTGGAATTTCATTATTTAATTATAATGTGATATTATACATGAAGTTAATAAATTGCTTCTACTTTCGAATCATTAATCTATATACATGTGCTTTATAATTGACATTTAAAACAACAATAATTTAACATATATAATCAATTGTATTTTTGGTTTAGAATACAGTCTAATATGTTTTTAGCCTATTTATACTAACTTAAATATCAATGTTGTTGTGATAGATGTTCCCTTGGGAAAGTTTGAATAGACTAAGGACCCAGGAAGTTTATCGTATGCCTTGAGTTGGAAGGATCTCATTTCTTCTTGATAAATGCAACAACGACAAAGAACAAGTGAGAAGGAATATCGCGCCATTTGCATCGATAAATCCTCTACATGGTTTTCATGTATTAAATCCTGATGGAGACCTCCCTAATTTTCAAGAGAAATTTGAGAATTTTTTCATAAAGCAAAAACTCGAAGTATAATATGCATTTAATTTTGACAAAAATAGAAAGGAAGAACGACTATATATTTGTATTTCTGGTGATTGTCTTATCTGCAAGGATGGTAAATATTTATGCCTTCATTATTTGACTTTACAGGGAATTGCGGGTTATAAACTCATTCTCAAAGTATTGGTTGCCGCCTTGGAACGTTATGACATTTTTTTAAATTTTGGGCATGAATTTGGTAAAACTCAAGAAATTATATTAAATAACACAGTATATTTGTCATATTTATAAGAGTATTCAAATGTGATTTATAAGAAACAAGCACCTTCCCAATAATGAGGTTATGAAACTGATGAAATGTCCTGCTGCATTATTGATGGAATGCAGCAGTGGTGCCTTAACTTTACAAGGGAGTTATGAGCCTATAGACACTCCATTGGTATATCTAATGGTTTTATATCTAATGGTTTGTTGACGATGTTTGACACAAAACTATGCAAATTTGTTGAGTCTCTTTTTAAGGCTATACTAGAAGATTTAAAACTTTTGAATGAAAGTGATTCATGCAACAACTGTCAGAGCTTTTGTGAGCCAGGGGCGTGATAGTTTTAAACGACCTTACATTTCAGGGGGCATCTTTGGTATGTTACGAGGTGTCTGTTGGAATTCGAAGGCAGAGGAAATAGAGAAAGTCACCAATTGTTAACTCATGAAGATTGTGATTTAATGCTTTTTCAGTTTATTACTATAGAAATGATAAATTGTGCAATTTTAAAAGATGAGACACATTGTCCAAAATAAAATAAAATAAAGATATTATTGTTGAATTTTTTTTGAAAGAATTAATGTTAAAATTTATTATTAGTGACGTGAAGCCAACCAAACTGCTCATGATTTAGCTAAATATGCTCTTCATAATTTAAAAAGTTGCAATTATTTGTAATTGATATAATATTTATGATTTGTACAAAATTGTTACACCACAACGTTATTGCACCACAATTGTTTATAGCACCACAACAACAATTATTTGTCGAAATTTTGCTACGTTGTTATAACACCGTTATTTGACAACACCGATGTGGTTTCAGAATATTATTTCAGCATATCAAATGTTGGACTGTGGCGTTGGAGCTTCCACACTTTTGCAAATGTTTGTTCATCGTTTTAAATTTGGTTTCTCTCTCTTTCAATTTTCACTGTTCTTGCCATGTAAGAGATTTCAATCGACTATTTGAAAAGTTTACTGAAGGATCTTTCTTGCCATAATAACAACACAATTATTAACTTATTATCAACACAACATTTTCTATAGTCCTTATAAATTGCTAAGTGAATGTTTGTGGCAATTCAAGGTTCTCATTATATTCAAATTCACTTTTTCTTTTCTAGCATCACGATGCTCATGTTCTAAATAAATACTCAAATTCGGCCCTCAAATATTTTAGACATCAATTTTATCAAACATTGTTTAAAACAAACATAAATTTTGTTCCTATATATAGCTTTGGACATCAACCAATCAATTCAATTTCATCTAGATAAGAACTTATATTCAAAATCAGTGAAAAAACGACTTAATGTAAGGACCGGACTACTTTAGAATTTTCACCCTTAATTTTTAGAAAAATATTGTTATATAAGCACCACACTAACAATTCAAATTAAAGGTTTGTCTAGTGTCTGATGTGTTACCTTCAATCACTTCTAATTTCTCAAATTATTGTTGGTATCTATACATCTCTTGCAACCTTTGGGAGCCCATGCAAGATTAAATATAATATAATTTGGTGAGGTTCGTACGCAAAAGAGATTCATTATACATGCACAATAGATTTCTAGTACATATCCCACACGATAAATTTAAATTAAATTATCTCATTTTGTTGGTTGAAAATATATGTATTGAAGAATCCCACATTGTTTAGGATTTTAGAAAAGAAGATGTAAACAACACAAATATAGTTATTTTTCGAAATGCAAGATATAACACCTTAACCTTAACTAGTATTTTTATAAATTAATAAACAAATAATATGCATGTGGTACCAAACCTACTCACCAATTTTGGATATCAGAGGTATGTTACCGATTTTATCTCACCATCTTTAAGTACAACACCATTTTTTAATACAACATCTTCAAATAGACTCGACCATGAATGCATAAATGCCAAATTTTACTCATCAATATACATCGTCAAATAACTTATCAACACACATTTGACAAATAA
>Ga0315915_1006047_pt1 | contig 14925 bp, 8 predicted proteins | sample MpolbnodulesMG_FD_207738 | JGI IMG/M metagenome (GOLD analysis project Ga0315915, IMG submission 207738) | Medicago polymorpha root nodule microbial communities from Los Angeles, California, United States - branched nodules | ecosystem: Host-associated > Plants > Roots > Nodule | place: USA... | reverse complement strand
GGCTGTGTCTGGTAGAAGATCTTTGAAGCAACAAATTCTCCATCTCTTTCTTCTTCATTAATACCATATGTATATTAATGTGAAAATGTGCCTTCGGTATGTACATACCGGAGGTGCAAAATGTGAATAATTAAAATGAACTACTAGTGTTTACCTACTGGAGGCTCCGGTATTTAACTATCGGACGTTTTATAAAGGTTATTTTTCGTATTTTAAAGGGGCCTAAAGAGATATTAGAGGGGCCTAAAAAGCAATCCTCTTAATGTCGCCCCCTTGTTAAAATTAATTTGTTTGGCCCCAGCCCACTATTCTTTTGTGTGGGCTTTGTAATAAAGGCTTGAGGCCCACTAATTATAATCTATATTTTTGAAGGAAAAAAAAACAAATTATAAAAATATTTATAAAAAACAAATAGTATATTTTTTATATTTTCTTATTAATAAAAAAAAAAAAGCAAACCACCACCAGCCACTTCCAACCACCACCGGAGCTCTAGCCGCCGTAAACCACAGTTTTCCCGTCGGAAAAATGTCAGACCGCCGCCGTGAACCACCACCAACAGCGGAGCTCCGACGTTGACCGTCGGTTGACCAAAAGTTTTTTTTTGTGGGCACAGAAAAATTAGGAAATTTTTTTTATGGAAATTGTGGTCCAACATTAATTTAGTGGAAATTTTGTGGATTTTTTGGCCCCTTGCCTAAACTTCAAGACCCCATGATATTGACACCTCTTGTTAACACACTCCAATCTTATTAGGCCATGTCATCCTTTTTATTTTTATAATTCTTTTATTCAAGGAAGGAACTAGAAATTAAGTTTATGGGAGAATAATCTTAAAAAGTCTAATTTAGTAAAGAAAAAAATAAATTTCAAATGTACAATTTATATAAAAAAAATTAAGAAATCATAAAATATGTTCGAAGTTAATATTGTGAAACAAATATAAAAAGAAACTCGAAAGGCTTGGTCTAGTGGTAAAAAGACAGGTCTTGAATCTGAAAGATCCCGGATTCGAGCCCCGCTAGTACCTTTGGAGGGAGGTAAATGTAAATACATTTGTAAATGCTCTTTGAGCCCAAAGGTCTTCCGTGCATTGGACTGGGGCACCATCCCCTCACCCTAAAATTTTTGTAACAAAAAATATATATATAAAAAGAACTAACATTTTCTTCTAATAAATAAACTTCATGCTTGCCTTATATTTTTCTTAGTTAAAATGATTTTGTAGGGCATTTACCATGGTCTTTTGATAGGCAAACAACATGAATTTTATTAAGTCATTATACAAAGGTATTCTCTCTCTGCTGTTAAAATGATTGAAGATGATGAGAGCGATTTACGTGTTTTTCATCATTTATTGTCTGACGCTAAGGTGTTATATCCTCTGTCGTCTGGTTTTCTTTGTCAACTCATTTCTCATTAATTTAATCAAGTAAATGGTCCTGTTAAGTATGGTTTTAGTCATTCTATTCCTTAAAATGTTTAATTTAGTTCCACATTTTTCTGATGTTTCTCATCTTCATGGATTAAGATTGTATTTTTTTCCCAAAGGTTCAAAAATTATTGAGGGGACTGTGGCCTTTGTTGGTCCCTCTTCTAACTCCGTCTCTACAGTTTTATTAGTTATCGATTTCAGTTAAGAATAGTGGAGCAGATAAAGAGGGTGATGATAGTGGTTGTGAAGGTTTGGGTTCAGACTCACGCTTAGGTGATAATGTTGGTGATGATGGCTTAGAGGAGGGCATTGAAACCCAAGGAGAAGAAAAATATGATGAAATAAATTCATATTGAGAATTGAATTGAAAGATGCATTGATTGAACTGAAAGCTCCCTTATACTTGGCGATATTTAATAAGTTTTTACTCTTTTTTTCTTTCTTAGTATGTTTGTATTAACTTTTGATTTGATGGATGTGTGTTTACTGTGGCATTTTGTTGTGGTTTTCTGAAGCTAGACGTATGTCTACATCCACGTCTACCATGAAAACGAACAAAGCAATAACCAGTTTGATACTAAGCTGACTCATTTTGAACAATTTCTTATATTAATTTTTGGGTTAAATATGTTTTTGGTCCCTATAAATATGTCAACTTTTAGTCCCTATAAAATTTTCAATCACTACTTTTGGTCCCTATTTTTAATTTAATTTTTGTATTTTTTAATGAAATTGTGCTGAAATATGTAAAATATTCTAATAAAATTTCCTTAAAAAAAATAGAATATTTTAACAAAACACAAATTAAATATGAATTTTTAACCGTAAAAAAATTAAAAATTCATATTAAACTCACGTTTTGTTAAAAAATTCTAATTTTTTTTTTGGAGTGATTCTTATAATATTTTGAATTTTCCTAAATTTTTTTATTAAAATGTATGAATTCTACATATCAGTTTACTTTAAAAGAAGGACCAAAAGTGAAGATTGAAAATTTTATAGGGACTAAAATTTGAAGGAAAATTTTAGAGGGACTAAAACGAAAAGTTAACATATTTATAGGGATCAAAAACATATTTAACCCTTAAATTTTTTAGTTAATGGTTATGTAATATTTAATTTGAACAACATGTTTGGGTCTTTTGATCATTTATTTAAGATAATGGTAGTATTGTTCTGTTTAAAACCATTGAGAAATAGATGCTTAATTTTCAATTGTCCAAGGTTTTTGATAAATCATAAAAAATATATGATGATTGATGATCAATTTGGTAAGTGAATCAAACCATTCAAGTATTAAAGTAGGAAGTTATTATCTCTATAGGGATTGTTGTTTCTACTCGACAATTTACTAAACTTATAAATTAAAACTGTAAATTGGGGGAGTTTGGAAGTTTGATTTGATTGCGTAAAATAAGTTTTGAGTGCAAAGTAAATATAAAAGGGTTGGCTCTGAGCTTTAGCGCAATTACCTCTTTGTTGGACTAACGCAAGACAACTATCAATCACTGTAAAAGTTATACATGCACTAGGGGTAAAGGGTTGTCAATCCTCTAGGATTTCGAAGACATGATTATCGTTATTAGAGCATGGATATACACTCTCACAGGTGATTGACACAAGACAAATGTGAAGCTCCTAAATTGTCATCTAAAGGATCCACATCAAACAGGCGTCTTAGAATATAACCACATACCTTAAGTATCTCTAATAAATAAAGACACTGGATAAAATTCACATGTAACAATTCTGGCTAAAGTAAGATGACAATCTTCAACCCTAACCTAAGTCTCATTCATGGCCTAGGTGCGTTAATTCATAGTGAGAAAAGCATTAAGCGCGAAACATATGAAGTTAAATATAACTCAAATCATAACAACCATAATCAAAAGGTGTTTAGTTACTAATGATAACAAAATACATAGGCAAGAAGAAATAAAACATACTTTAGAACAAAAGTGGAGAAGGTGTGAAACTCCTCACTGATTCTCCAGATGCTTTACTTTGCCTTGAACTGGCAAGTTCTGAATGAATATTTCAGTGTCAAATGAGATATATTTACATGCATATTTACAACTGGATTTGGGTTAAAATCCTAGGCTTTTTCCTCCATCGCATAGGGAAAAGCTGATTTTTCCCGAAATAGCATGCGCGGGGCACATGGGCTATGCATGAGGTGCATGGTCTCTATAAAAGAAAGCTTAGATCTTTGTGCAATACACATGGGGCAAATGAAAACAATACCTAAAATACAAAATGACTCATAAACCATGAGAAACTTATCTTAAACTCCTTTATGATAACTTCAAATATCTACTAAAGTAACTCTAAAACATACCTAAAATAACATAACATAAGCTGTCATCACAACCCCAAAACTTAAATTGTTGTTTTTCCTCATGTAACAAAAATAACTAAGAACAAAATTTGCACAATTTTTTTAGAGAACATACCTTTGTGGAGGGGGTGCTCATATCATCATTTGTTCCACTTCCGAATTTGACTAATTTACCACTTCCATGCAAGCATGTGAGACTTAGAGAAGATAGGTCATACCCTCAGCCACACTCGTTTTCCATTGTATGTTCCTAAAGTAAGTAGTGATGGTCATAGCATTTTTCCAATTCGTCGACATATTAATGCACCTTTCTATAAACTTGAGGAAGTTCTAAACAATCATTCAAAGTCAAGCATTGCAAACACACTTTAGAGATCTTCGAGGGTTATAACGTGACTTATGTCAAAGTGTGATATATTTGGGAAAGTAAACTAACAATAAACTTGGAGTTAGATTATAAGCTACGGATCCCTAAACATTTGAAGTATTACCAACATCCCTTCTTGGCAAAACAATACGGGTACTAGTAAAACTACTCTTTTTTTTATTATTTTACTCAGAAGAGACCAAATTTTTTAATTTCTTGGATCTTGATTCTTTTTTGTGTGTAGACCACTTTTTGATAGTTTTGTCTACTTTTTTCTTTCATTTTTATTTTCTTTTATTTTCATTTTTTGATAACCAAGTTCTACTAGTACCCCACCCCAAATTTAAGATGTTGCTAATTTTAAAGAGCAACTCCAAATTTAGTTTCAACTCATATAAAGTTTCTATGAAATAGATACAACATTACAGGTTCAAAAACTTATGACATGATTCGTAACCAAAACAAGAAAGAATTACTTTCAGTGAGTCTTAAAGGAGTTTAGCAAAATATAATAATAAATGAGGGTATCTTGAAAGTGCTCAAAGCACCATAAAAGTGCCTCGTGTCTATGTTAATATTACTAAATAGAATATAGAGAACCAAGACAAGCTCCAACAAAATATCACTTAATACAGGTGAGGTCTAGATTACCCTCTCTTGTTTAGGGGGTATTTACCCTTTCAAAATATCAACCAATCAAAATGTAATATACAAATGTAACATTAAATGTTAAATAAATGAGTCAATTTTTCTATAAAAAAATCAATTTTAATAAGGTACCTTTTTATTTTTATTTAATTATATTTAGGTATACAATCTTAATTAATTTACACTATATGGCTTTTAACAATTAAAATTTCACATCAAATTCAACCCATCATGGCTGTGTTTGGTAACACGAATAAGCTAACCTATAGCTTGTTGGACTAACTTATAAGCTTGTTTTGATATAATAAGATGTGTTTGGTAAAAAGCTTTTTTCACTAGCTTATAGCGTTTTTTGAGAAGCTATTTCAAGTAGCTTTTGAGCTTATAGCTGGTAGTTTTTTATATTTTCTTCCAATTTTAACCCTATTAATTTAATTTAATTATTTTTTAATAAAACAACATGTTCATGGCTTAAAAAATAACGGCCAAGTTCATAGTTTATTTTTTAATAAAACATCTGCCATGTTTTCTCCTTTGAAAAAAAACTGTCATGCTTTATTTTATTTTTTAATGAATGCTTTATGTATATTTCTTAAAAGAAATGCTTTATATTTAACTATAACTAGCCTACGGTACGTTGTAAAATTTTATATATTCTTGCTTATATTTTCTTCCACTTTCCTATTATTTTTGGGATTCATAAAAGTAGAGATCAATGAGCTTTTGTCCTCTTTTGTACAAAAAAAAAGGCAGAGATCAAAATTGTCGGTCAAATTTAATTTATTGGAGACTAAAACCAAAAGTTTGAATATTGGCAGACGCACATCCATGGACGGTTAATCCTACACAAAGGGGATGCGCCATTTACTACTCAAGCTCTGAAAGTGAAACTTAGCAATCAATGGCCTCATCTGCAAAATTGGAGTTTAACCCCACTTGGCAAAGGTTTTTTTGAATTCAATTTCAGCTCAATTGAAGAAATGCGAAAGATTTGGTCCCTTGGCACAGTTAATCTCAAGCCTGGGTTGATTAGGTTTTATTGTTGGTCCAAGGATTTCGCTCCTCAAGCACAAACTCAAACACACACACAAATCTAGGTAAGATTCATGAATTTGCCTCAAGAATATTGGGAAAAGCAGACATTGTTTGAAATAGCATCAGGTTTGGGCACCCCTCTATCCATTGATGACTCCACACAAAACAGATGCTTTGGTATCTTTGCACGTGTTCTAATTGATGTGGACCTCTCTGAAAAATTTGTTTGAATCTGTTGTAGTGAAAGGGAAGACCATGCATTATCTATTTCAATTCAATATGAAAAACACCCCACTTTTTGTGCTCATTGCAAGATGCTAGGGCACACTCTTCAAACTTGCTCCTAACACATCAAAGGCCCCTACACAAAAATCCCATACTGAATTTACCAGACCTGGTGTACCTGGAAAGAAAGTTGTGAGTGGCTCTAGCAATCAGATTGAAAAGAGGGTCAAATTCTTTAATGCTGATATTCATAAGAAGAATCTTGACACCACCATTGAGCTAGAGGAGGGAGAAGTCTCACCTGTTTTAAAGGGTAAGAGTGATAGGAATGATGATCCACTTAACCAGGCAAAACACATTGCTATTGGTAACCCTTTACACTTGGAATTAACACTTAATAATTCTTTTGAATTACTGGAAGTTGGTGAGGATATAGAGGAGGCTAGAAAAGTTGATGGGAAACTCCCACTCATTAATGAGGATGATTTGAGCAGTGATAATGAGGTGGTTGTTTCCATAGAGAAGGCTAGTTTTTTGCACATCACAAACTCTGAGGCTCTTGGAAAATGGAAGAGTGGGCCCTCTTAGAATGTGGTTTGTGCTTCAAACCAACCTATAGTAGGGGCTGCTAATGGGAAGCTCCCCATAAGCTCACCTTCATCTCTAGTGCAGGTGTCACCTGGTTTGGCTAAGGGCCCTGCTTTTGATGAATCTTTTGTATTGCCCTATGACATGCTCGACCCTTTGCCTCAACCAATCACTACTTACCATGATGCTTTGACAAGTGATAAACTCCCTTTTAGCCATATTTTGATACCTGCATCTGTCACCCCTATCCCATCTGCTGCAGCCCTAAAAAGTTTGAAAATCCTTTCCAAATTTTGGCCAGATGAGATAGAAGAAGGTGAAGATTGTAGCCTTGAGGTTACCAGTGAGGATATACCCGCTGCCTCAAAGGAAGCTTGTCCTTTGACCTTGAAACACCAAAAGAAGAAAAATCAACAACCTAAAAGAAATTATATCACTTCACCTGTGGAGGAAATCATCACCCGTTCAAAGAAGGGTACCTCCAACAAACCTTCACATTGATTCTGTTGTTTTGGAACATAAGGGACCTTGGGAATCTTAACTCTCAAATTGATTGGAATTTTGATTATATAGAATTTAAATGTACTCATATTCCTAGAAAAGTCTGTGTAGCAGCCAATGTTCTAGCTTTGTTTCGGCAGTGTTTGCCTCTGTTCTTTCATTGTTTCTTTTTTGTCTTAGGGTAGTCTTGGTCTTCTTTACTTTCGGGTTTCTCTGATGTAAAAAGGTTCAGGCATCTCCTGGTTTTCTTTTATTTTACTAGCCTTGATCGAAAAGAAAAAAAAGATTGAACGTAATGAGAAGGAAGAAGGAGAAAGATTACAAATTTGAAATTGGGAGGGATGAATTGGGATTTTAGGATTTGAAATGTTAATTTCAAATTGGTTTATGTTACTTAGGTCCTAGAGCCATGTCATACATCCTTGTCAACCTAAACAATTGGCAGCTCAATGTTTAACGACCAATTTTAATGTCGATGGCTAAAGTGGCTAACGGAGGTACTGTTTACCGGTGTTTTTAGGAAATTACAGGCAAACAGGTACATTGTCAAGGACTATTTTGTATTTTTTCTGAGTCAAGGACCATTGTAACAACGAGGTGCTCAATTAGGGACTAAAGTGAATGTTTCCTCTAAAAAAATTATACTAAAACTTATATGCATGTAATAAGCATTGATTACTTCATTAATATATAATTATAGAAATCACAATTTACAAAAGCATCTTTGAAAACACTCCAATAAAATTTAATCTAATGTTGATTGATTGAATATCTCTCTATTTTCATCCACAAAAATAAAATAAAAAACTTTTAAGTTGGTTTGTCGAGATACAATTCTGTTGATTCATATCTTAAATTGAAATGTACACTCTACCCAAAAAAAAAAAAAAAATTGAAGTGTACACATCTCCAAATTCTAATAACATTGCCTCACTTTATTTACCCTTCATATTTTCTAGGATACATATTTATGAAGTAACTTATAAGAATTTGTGTGTATCGGTAGAGGAGTATCTTATAAATATATGATAAAATATTTTTTAAAAGTAAAAAAATAATTCAAATACTTCGTGGCCACATATCTACAAAGTATCAACATCTGATATGTTTCAGATTCAAATACGTCTCCATATTCTTTTTCTTCATATAATATTCCTCCTTTATGAAAAAATTGATGTTGTTTATTTTTCTTATTCATATAATATTCCATATTTAAAGTATAAGAGTTTCATTCATACCAGCATTATATTTCTTTAGGGAGAGTGAATGCCATACAATATTACTCTTAGATGGTCTTTGAATATTGTCCCTTTAGATTACAAATTCAGACAGTCATCACTGCGCTAGCGCCCACATGTAGGTGCCACGTTAAATTTGAGGGCTAGTTTGCAACATTTTAATAAATCTTTTTAAAATGTTGCAAAGACATGTGTGAACATTTTGAAAGGATATGTAAGCATAACTAACTTTGTTAAGTTAGTGACAAGGACTGACTAACTTGGAGAGCTTTATGCAATGTCGGGGACCATTTTAAAATAGCTTGATTGATGCAAGTGTCAAAAGCAAAGGACCATTTTGGGTATTTACTCACTCTTAGTGTAAATTATTTGAGAAATTCAAACTTGATCATTGTAAAAATATAATTAAAAAATATACTTATCTTATGAAATAACTACATAACATCTATATCTTTGTTTCACATTCAGGTTGAGGTTCAGGAGTTATAACCAAACGACATCAATGGTGAAGTGAAACACATACTATAAGAAACAAATAATACTGAAAATTTCAAAAGAGATAAACATGTCACTAGAAATACACATCTAATTGTACAATGCAAGTACAGTTAATTAATAATTTCATGTCCAAAGAGAATGAACATGAGAAATATAGCTGTTTATTGCCACAAAAAAAAAACTAATATTTGAATTTAATTAAGATACAAAAATATTAAAGCCTCAAAGTAAGATCAGGATATGTAGTAGATGTTTGTTGAGGAGGTTCAGTTGCTACAAAACTAGTATTCAAATTTGAGTTATGATTCAAATTTGAATTATGAACACTTTGATTTATCTGCCTGAAACTTCCAGGCCAAAATACGCCAACATCATCATTATGCATAAACATCGGTGCTGGTCCGAAACAATCTTTCTCGAATTTCGCTGTAGGTCTCATGTCATGAGCCCTCATCAGCATCGACGACGATGATGGCATGTGGTTTTGGTGCATTGCAGCATGAGCTTGAATACCAAGAGAATGAAAAGAAGAAGAACCATGAAGAGGTAAAGAAGCTAAGCTTGTATACCTTTCGGTAAACATCCCAACTCGCATAGCGCGCTTTGCCATCGTTCTCTCCCTTTTATGAGCATTCTGATGTCCACCTAATGCTTGTGAGCTAAAGAATTTCCTCTTACAATAATTACAAGAGAAAACTCTATGAATCGTTGGAGCGGAAGCAGTGTTACGGGCATGATCAGCTCCTAGTACTTCACTGTTTGTGTCGCTTGTTTCCTTCAAATCTTCATCGCTCGGATCGAAGTTGAGAGTCAGGTCAAGGGAAATAGAACCTGGATTAATGTCTGCCTTGGTAAGACAAGAAGAAGTTGTGGCACTGTCTTTGGTAAGATCATGAGATGATTCTTGTAAGTATATGTTGGAACCTACTTGGCTGCTTACTTCTAAACTATTTTCAGCTTCCAAGTTCAAATTTGGAGTCTTCATCATGTTAATATGGAGCAAATCTTTACCTACATTAATGATTAAATGGATTATTTACTATGTTAATCACAAAAGTTTGTGTATGCAAGTAAATGGAAAATTCAAAATTTTGGTATAACGGGAAGTAAGTAACGGAATTAGAAGAAATACCTACGGCAAATATCCTTAAACTTCTTTTTATCAAATTTATATGCAGCCACGTCACTTGTTTTCACAGTTTAGAGAAACAATTTTTGTATGTAAAATTACCAAACAAAAACAAGGTTACCATATTCATGAAGAAGCTCATCTAATCAAATTTTTCTTCATTTTACAACAATGACATAGAGTGATTGACAAAAGAACAAGAGAGTGTGTAACTTATAGCAAGAAAAAGCAAAAACTGACATCATGTTACAATTTTCAATACTTATCAACATCAAGGACTGTGCCTAATTTATAGCAAGAAAAAGCCAAATTAAGACCTGGCCTATCTATTGATAGTTGGTTCCAGTTAGGTTCTTTTTGGATAAACGACTTATTTAAGTAATGTTGATAGCATAATTCAAGGCCGTCTTAAACAATTCGGAGGCTCTGTTGTAATTTAAAAAAAAAATAGAATTAAACTGAAGAGAAAAAAAATTAATGCTGGGATCCAAATCCATAATAAATTAATGCTGGTTAAATTGGAGGAGAGTTGGGCTGAAATCCACAATAAATTAGGTCCCAAATTAAAAATTCCATTAATGCTGGAAAAAATTAAAAAAATAAGCATAAAAATGTGCTTGGTGGGTATTGAACATACGTCATTGAACATGTATATGCACTCCCCAACCGCTGGACCAACCGAACAAATCTAACATAATATTACATGGATAATATATATTGTATTTTTTTTATGCCTTTTACATAAAAAAAAAAAAAAAAAATTGGGCCCCCAAAAATTGGAGGCCCTATGCCATGGGCCTGGAAGCTCTTGCCTTGGGCCGGCCCTGGCATAATTAAGTGCTTATGTATAAATTATTTCTACAACAAGAAATTAAATAAAGTATGTTTCCCTATAAGCTATAATTTGTTTTCATAAGTTATCCTAGAGAGGGTATGGAAATACGCTAAAAACAACTTATGTACGCATCATAAGCTCTTTCCCTGAACTCTCTTAAAGAGTTTCACAAGTGCTTATGTCAGTAGGTAAGCTCAAATAAGACAATCTAAACAAGCACTTAGTCTGTAATGAACATTACATTGTCTCAATAACAAATAAGTTGCACTTAATATTTTAAACGTTGATAAGAAAACATATAAAGAGCCTCTTTCACACACTACACCCTGCGTAGGTAAAAACTAGGATTATAATCTTCTATTGTTAGGACCTATATGTATTCTACCCTTCATTCAGAACAAGTTTGCAAGTTATTCTTCACTAACCATGAACTTGAACTTCTAAGGAAAATAAGTGTTAGAACATCAAATCAAAATCAAAAGAAAACGGACAAATAAACACAAAAAAGAACACGGCGATTGATCAATGAGTTTGACCTACTTTGTCTATGTCTCCAACCACATGTTTTGTATTTTTTCTATAATGCAATATCTAGGCTTATAGAGTACACTTGCTCTGCCACACTCAGTGTCTGTCGATTTATTCGTGAATCGAGTCATATTCAACAATCAGATTACTCTTGGCACGTTTTACAATTATAGACCATTCATTACTATAAAAGGTACAGGGTACCCTTTGAGTAGAAAAAGAAATTGTAGTTTACAATTTTTAAATTTTTAAACCAAACAAGTTTTTAACATAAGACTCAGAAATTCTTCAATATAAATTTGAAAATCTCAACTTTTTGGTAATTTTTATCTTAAGATGTTAATTAAATGATTGTTCTAACATCACTATCATCAGTTCATTCAACATACTTTTGTTATGAAAAGCATTTTTTTTCAAACCATTGAAAGAAGAAAAAACTCCCCTTCAAGTTTTTGGTTCAACTTCTAACTACAAAAAAGAAAATACTAACTCCCATTTATAAACTCAAAGAGCTAACCACATAACCATTTCCACAAATTAAAAACAAAATAAAAGGAAACACAAATGCCTCAAAATAAATAAATAATTACTTGCAAGCCAGAATGAAATTCTAGAAAACAAAAAGAACATAAAAATAAGAAAAAATAGAGAAAATAAATAGTAAACAGCATGTAGAAACAGCAGAAGACTTCAAAATGCATGTAAGGATTAATGAGAATAAAGTATAAGTAAATGAAATTCAAGTTTGTAGTTGATAAGTGGAAAGAGACACTTACATAGTATTCTTTCTTTGATAAAAAGAAAGAGGGAACAAACTTGAAGGTAGGTACCAGTTGAGTGTGATTATGCTGCTACTTGAGAGTTTGGTAATAAAAAGAGATAAGGTGGGGAGAGAGAGGACAAATTATTATGGGAAAGCAGAGAAAGAGGTAAGAAAAGTGGGGATGGATGATGGAGAAAAAAAAAGTCAGAGAAGTTAGATAACATGCACATACACTACAAACCACTTCTTTTGTCCAGTTCCAAGGTTTCTATCCATTTCCATTTCCTAGTGATTGATTTGTTGCAAAATATAATACTACTACTATCTTAGCTCCTTTGTATGTGAATCTTTTAAAAAGCAGATATAGTTTTGATAATAAAATTTTGATGTTAAATATGAATTTTTTCTTTATGTGCGTGTCTTTTCTACAAGAAAAAGTTTAGGTGAGTTAGACTCTTGGGCTCACTTAAGTCAGGGAAGATCTCAAAGCACAGCAAACGCTAATAGAGGTACTTATATATCATATACCAAAGACATCCTCGCATCAGCGGTGGGAGTTGAATTCACGATCTTGTGCGTGAGAAAACTTCTTACCAACTAAGTCAATTTTAATTTTTTATGTATAAATAGAAAGATTAAATGCAAGTAAAAATGGGAAAGACAAAGACAAATATTGTATTTTTCTATTCAAAATTGTTGAGTTTAAAGTATGAGTGATTAGTCTCACATTAATTATAAAAAATTAGCTAAATATATAAGAGAAGTCACTCTTGATTGTCTAAATCTCTTGATAATTCTAAATCATTGGTCAGTTGTTGTTTCCAATTGGACAATATTATTAGACAAGACTATGCTTAAATTATATTTTGAATTTTATCTCTCACTTAGATTGGAAGAAAAAAGATTAGATTATGCCTCTCAATATAATTTAATTAGATTTATAATTAGTTACATTTAAGGAGTGGGATAATAAGTTTGAAAAAGAATAAGCTGGACATTGTGGTTGTGAATTGATCATGTCCTTAATATAAATTTAATATTAATAATGCTAAACTAAAGGGACAAAATAGAAATAGTAGCGATGAGTATTTGTGTGTGAGAGAGAGGAGGAATAAATGGACAAACAGAAACACAGAAAATGAATGGGGTAGTGTTTGAGAAGACCCACACAACACAACCAACACAAAAAGACATGGCCTTAATGCTGCTTCGGCTTCCACTATGAAAAAGGAAAGGCCCACTATAGTAACATTTCTCATAATCTTTTAGCTGATATAAGATTTTTTCCGACCAAAGAAAAAGGTAATAAGATTTTTATGATGTTTTTGCCTAAAAAAAAAAGTGTACTGTTTCTCATTATTATGAAGATAGGGAAGATATTCTTTCTCTGTATATGAATATGTGTATGTAATCCCTACTACTAAAGAGAAATTTCAATAAGGTAATTAAGTTAAAGGAAAATGCTAACAAGTGTCCTAAGGATACTGTTTAAAAATCTAAAAATAAGTAACTTTTATATTGTGAATTGTGTAGTTATGACTTTTATATGTGTTTGACTTGTATTTTCAAAACAAAGGTTTTTATTGTAGATTCCTTAAATAATATTCTTAGGGCTCTTGTTAGCAAGACCCTTAAACTAAAACAATTGCAATTGAATCTTAATCTTATCAATAATTTATAAATAAGTTTCTGAACTCATTTTTTTACTTGAATTTTAAAACTCTGAAGTAATTTTTTTATTACATATTACACGAAGTCCCTAAATTCAAGAACCTAACTACAATTAATTAAAAACAATTTACAAATCCACACAAATCAACTAAATAAGTTTGGATAGTGTTAACTTGTGCTCTTAGGGTACATGTTAAGAAACCTAAAAGAAGAAATATTCTCTAAAATTGTGTGCATTAATTGATTAAAAAGTTAAAGATTAAATGCAATGCACACATTCCAATTAATTATTTCTATATTTAAATTATTAACTTGTGCCTTGAGGGTACAAGTTAGCATATCCCAATAAGTTATAACTATCATTCTTTTGTTAGTTCAGATTGCACTTGATATGAATTACGTTAAGGGTTCGTTTGACGGTCGAGATATGATAGGGATAGAATATGATATGAAGTTGGATTGAGACATGATATGATATAAATATGATAAGCATTCATTTTATCATGTGTTTGATGTGCACATTATAAAAAACAAGATATCATTGTATTTAGATGAAAAAATTACTCTCTTAATTAATTAAATATTGTAAAAATGGAATATTATGATACTCCCTCCATTCATTTTTAAGTGTCTTTTTAGAAAATTAACACAAAAATAGCGATGTGTATTTTTGCACATTTTCTTCTATTATACCCTCATTTTAATCCACCAATAAATTCATATTTTTTTGCACACACTTTATCTTTCTAATAAATTTAACATGTTATCTCTATCCCGTAACAAATAATTGTCGGTTATTATTTTTTTCTCAAACAAACTTATGTTTTTTTGCGCACACTCTCTCATAACAAACAATTGTCAATTTTCTAAATAATGCGCACATTTTTTTAATTATTTTAAATCAATATAAAAATTATTTCAACTTCACACTAATCAAATGTTAAGAAAAATTTAACTTTCTTCCAACTCCTTTAATCAAATTTAAGACTTCAACTATGACTTCAACCAATGTCAGATTCACACTGTGAACATTCATGGAGTCTTTTATTTTTCTTCTCTCAAATCTGTTCTTTTACTTTGCACTTGAAATTTTTAACAATTGTTACTCATCTTATTTATATAATTT
>Ga0315915_1006046_pt1 | contig 14926 bp, 7 predicted proteins | sample MpolbnodulesMG_FD_207738 | JGI IMG/M metagenome (GOLD analysis project Ga0315915, IMG submission 207738) | Medicago polymorpha root nodule microbial communities from Los Angeles, California, United States - branched nodules | ecosystem: Host-associated > Plants > Roots > Nodule | place: USA... | reverse complement strand
TTTAAATACTTCAACACGAATAAAAACATGCGTAAAAAAATAAAGCAAAGATTCTGGTTATTAAAATACGAATAAAACTTTAAAATACGAATAAAAAATTTTAACTGGTCAAAATTCGGGGTATGACATGTACCCATTAATGACGAGGTGATAATAACGTAAGATTAGGATGTACAATGACGTTAAGACTTTCTATATGACGAAAGATGAAAGATGATGAATGATGAATAGAAATGACGAAGGATGAAAAATGCTGAATGATTATGACGTAAAGATGATGTGTTGTTTATGTGTCTTTCTAAATTATGTTTGGTGAGTTTTCATGCATCATATCATCTTTCATAATGACGAATGACGAAATGTATGTTTCAATAACACATCTCTGAACTACATTATTATGACGATAGGATCCGGTACCGGCATGCATGTAGGTCTTGGAATGAAGTATGTTGCATATAGGTCATGAATAAGAAGAACTTCGATATGTGCTAATGATGTGAATTGATGTGAAGATGTGTGCATAATGATGTATGTATTTTATGACTCTATTACGTGAACGGTGTAAGACTTATGACTGATGATGATATAATGATATAATTTCTTTTCTCATGTATTCCAATATATGTTATTGTCATACCCCAATTTTTGACATAAGATGTCACTGACACGTGTTGTTGGACCCTACATTCATACGCCGTCTGACCCCGATCAGTCTCTGATTTTCAGTGAAAAAATTCGACAGAGAGGTATTTTAAAATACCTCGTATTTGATTCCGAGTCGGGCCCTCTTCTCTCTTTATCTTCATTTTTTATCTTAATTCCATCTTTTCTTTAAATTTTTAATTAACTTTAATTTTGTTTATAAAAATCTTTATTTTTCTTTTTTAAGTAAACTTTAAAATACCTCATTCTTTTTATTATTTGTTTTAGTCTTCATCCTTTTTTAGTTTTATCCATATCCAAGAAGTTAGTCCAAATCCAATATTCACACGCCTATCTGCAACAAACACCTGCTGATCTTCCTCCCCAAGCCACCAGATTTTCTGCGTTCTCAACAGAGCCCTAAGGCCAAGTCTGGTACTATAAATACCTGCAAACACACAGTCAAAAGGGGAGCCGAAATTCATCTGCAAAAAACCAGAAGCCGTACACAAAAATTCAATCATAACCAATTCACAAACACCCATCCACGATCTCAACTGCATCAACAGTCGCGCAAAATCGCACACAAATTGGCCGTACACCAACAACACAAAGCCGGAATCAAATATCACACACAAACACGAAGCAGAAAACGGACCAGGAAAAGAAGGAAGGTAGTATTTCTTTCGTTTTATTTGTTTGTGGATCTAGGACTGTGTGTTGCTTGTTTGTAAACTTTGAGGGTAGAATCAAATAGAGGACACGAAAAGGGGTGAAAAACAAAAAAATCGAAACAAAGGGAGTATTTGCTACTCCGGCGCGGCGGAGCCGCCACCCTTGGTCGGCGACCACCGCGCCGGAAAACTCATGTTGGCCAGAATCTGGGCTGGTAGGGATGAACACTCAAAGTGTTCTTGAGGTGAGAGAAGAGAGAGAACCGAGGGAAAGAAGTAGGAAGAGAGAGAAAGCAATTGTTGAAATGAATAAAAAAATCTGTCTCACCCCCCTTTTATACTACTAGGTCGACCCAGTTAGTTGACCCTAACCCTTTTAACAAACCGACCCGGTTCGGTTTCCCTCGAGCCCATCCTATTTCTTTCTTTATTTAATTTCCTGCACATACCCTTCTGTTTACTGCCTGCACCCCCAGCATCTCATTTTTTGTCATTTTTCATGCATTCTAAATTTCCCTTGCATTTTACTTTTCTTTATGTTATTATTTATCAGTATTCACATGTTTATTTTTATGTCCTATTTCCTTTTTTACTCACATTGATTTAGGATGTAATTAGGCTTTAATGTAATTTATTTATTTACGTCTTTTGCACACAATTTAGGATGTAAAAAATAGGTTTCAATGTAATTTATTTATTTTATTTATTGCAGACCCTAGAATGTATATAGGCTTTTGTGTAATAGCTTTAGGTGCATGTGTGCGTGTGTGGGTGTATGCCTTACCTTTTATGCTTCTAGCTTAGGTTAATGGTCTTTGTGGTGATCCAACGTCGCCACAAAGTACCTACGCTATTATTTTCTTGCTCCGATAGTTTCGTTTTTAGTCTTATTATTCAAAAAACAAAAAACATGCAAATAACAAAAACATCAAAAATATTTTTCATAAACAAACCTTGATTCCCAAAATCAAGTGATCCTTTTATTTTTATTTCTTTCTTTCATAAATCAACATTGCAATCAACCTTAATCATATTTCAAGTCATTTTCCTTTAATATAAAAAACACAAACAAATTTATTTTGCCACTTGGCTTTTCATTTTAAAACCTTTTTCAAAACTAATAAAAAACACACAACAAATCAAACGTGACACTCGTCCTTCCAAATCAATAAAAAATGTAGATAAGTATGTCTTTTTTTCCTTTACCACTTTAATTCCTTTTTTCAAAACAAGCAAGTTAATAGCACAAAACGTTAAATAAAACCAAGAGGTTCCCGTAGAGTACTACGGACATAAAGGGTGCTAACACCTTCCCTTTGTGTAACTAACCCCCGAACCCAAAATCTCTTCAAAGGGGTATTTCGAACTTTTTCCCCCTTTTCTCTTAAAATTAAATGTTCAGTCGTGAAATAAAATAGTGAGTCAAACGCTAATCAAATAGCCTTGACCTCCAAAAAATGACGCGACAGTTATGATGTGATTTCTCACCCCTTTGCTGTTGTTTGTGTGATTTGGTGTTTGTACTCATGGGGGTACAGATACACAGGAAGAGGAGACTTAGCTTTGCGGGACGCTTATAAGGTGGCGACGAGGACATATCTTCGTAGCTATTTATCTATATTATTAAGTAGTCGACATAATGTGTGCTCTGATCTGTAACACTAGGGTTGGGGTTAAACGTTGACTATCTTTATTTTATGTCATTAAGGAACCATGATTTTTATTCTACGTCGTTGTTTAAGCGCAGACGGTGGATTCAACACGTTTAATCTATGAAGTTCTATTTATCTAAATTATTTTCCGGTGTTGAATATGATGGGCTATATTTTCTCTGTTTTTTTGAACGGCAAATGAATGACGATGTGTAACATCCTTTTTAGATTGATATTTGCTTATTATTAATTAAAAACAACGTTGGGAATTAGGGTGTTACAAACTGCACTTAAAATCTCAAAGGAAAATCTGGAAAAACTTAAGTTGCTAAAATGGAAAATGTAAAGTGTTCCAAACATACATTTGAAACATATTTATACTTCCTTCGCAACCTTTCAAAAACCAAACGAACGCGACCCGGTGCAGCCCTTCACCTACGACTCTTCACAGACTAAACAAAGCAACGTTCCAGATCATCTCAACAAACGCATCCAACGGTTCTGATCAAATTCCTTTGGTTCCCAAACGTCAGGATTAGATCAACGGTTTTGATAACGTCTCGGAAACACAAAACGACACGCCCTCAAGGTGCTAGGTACTCAAGTACCCTCATAGCCTTTACACGTGGCAGTCAGAAATCAATGGTCATGTCCCCTCAGTCTCTTCCTCGAGACATGGGCATTAATTGCTGAATGACAAATGACCAACCCTCTGACGAGGGAATCTTTCTCACGTTCGGCCAACATGGGCGAATTCAGAAAGACTGGGCACACCTCTCGCACAGAGCAACCTCGACACAACGTGGCGAACAAGCAAAAAGGGTCAGCGACCACATGTCCACATACGTTTCGTCTTGGTCCCAACAACAAAGTAACCACAAATTTCAAGGTCCCACGGTATGCTCGCCCGTGCCAAGTAAGAGGATCGCCTATCGCAAATTTCAATCAACCTTTCTCTAAGGAAACTTCCCAGTTTTCATCTCAAAAAAACATCTATGACATCCACGGTCAGCTCCCTCGTTGTGGCTTAAGTCATCACTCTTAAACCAGAGCAACGACTTGGGGGGCTATTGTTCTGGAGCAGTCGAAGACCTTGGCTTAATCTCTTAAGTCCAATAACAAATCGAGCCCAAATGTTGCATTTGGCAAATTACTCGCAACATACCCCTTCCCTGCGGGGGGGTGCTTGGAAAAACTCAGACCTATTCAAACGAGCAATAATGTCTCTTTACCCACATTCCCGCTAATATCTCACCGGCGGTTACACTTCTATTGATTTCGTAACCGCCGGTCACACGTGTGCCTTACAACGGCTCTGCATTCACCCACCTCTATAAATAGGAGGCTCCTCGCAGCCTACAAGGTAGAATCTCTCACACCCTCAAACCCCCATTCTGAAACTTTAGTGACTTGAGCGTCGGAGTGTATGCACGTACACACCCCCCATTCGGTCCAACGCTCATTGAAAGTATAAACAACCACCGTGAACAACCGCATTCAATCCAACACCGACAACCAACTTATGGTCAGGTACGATCACAATGTTTTAAATACTTTTATCAATTGTATGAACTGATTCTTGAATCCTAAGTGGTAATTAACCCATCAAATAGATACAATTTTCCTAATAAAAGTTAAGTCAATTAAAAATGATCATGTTTGACTGATATAATCGTGAACTATACCTGCACATTATAAATTTTATAAGCCTTCAATTCACAATTCTTCCAAATTAAAAATGATCATGTTTGACACCAAGCACAATCATTTTGAAGGAAAGCACGATTGTGCGTCCTACAAGCACGATCGTGCACGTTATACAGTCAGAAAAAGATGTTACAAACTCTTGGAATTTTCTCATTATTGGCTTGTAATCCGAGTTTATTGATTTGTCTTAGGCTCTAGGCCATAAATAGACCCCATATCAGCCTTGTAAAACATTTTTGGAATGTTTTTGAATTAAGAATCAAAGTTTTACGTTATTCTAAGTTCATTGCTTTTAATTGTCTGCACTTTATAATTTTGCAGTTTGCAACAACCTTTTGGTTCAAATAATATCCCAAAAAGACTTATGAAGTTATATATAAGATATAAAGTATCTTACAAAAAAAAATTATATTAACAATTAAGAAATATGGGACAACTTTTTTAGTTTTAAAAAGTTGTCTAAAAGACTTAACAACTTTTATATTCAAGATATGAGATCATTATTTAATAAACAATAAAAAAACAAAAAAAAAATAGGAAGAAAATTTGCAACAACTATTCTGGCTGAAAAAAAGTCTAGATAACAACTTTTTTGATTCAAAAAATTTGTCTAAAAAACTTAAGAACTTTTATATATAAGATAAGATATTTGCAAATCAAATCGATAAATGTTATGAAATCATGGCCAACACTAGAATTAAGATAATGAAATGTGCATACATGTGATGGAAGTGTCACGGTGTAGATGAAATCATACTAAATCCTCTTAAGAATCTTCAGATGAAAAATTATCCTAAAACACAACATTAATAAGAGGACCCTTTTCTTCCTAAAGAGAACCCCTTTTCTAAACCAATGCTAAGTAACGCATAATGGATCGTAAATTAATCTTAATCAATGAAGTAAAATTGTAAAAAGTTCGCAGCTAACAACTTCAGCTGCATGCATCTACACCTAAATATCAAGCACTAGCAAGCTTCAGTTAACAACAATTTGGTGTCACTATTTGCTAACCATACAAACAATAATTGTAAAGGAAAACAAGAGTTTGAAAATATAATTAGATAAACATACTAAATAGGAGTTCATAGATACGATATATAATCCCAAATCTAAAAACAAAACACAAAGGATCCCAAAATGAAAACCCATACAAGTTCACAGAGAGTTCAACTTCAAAAGGCTTCAACTACAAAAATTTAAGAAGGCGTTAATCCCTTGCAATACCTTTCATCAAGGTCTTTATATCTAAAATATAGATGAATAATTCTCAACGATCCAATTAAAATGGTTATGGTTTAATTTCAGATATAGAAACTGAAACTTTCTTTAGGGCTTTATCAAACCCAGCTTTGTAGTACATTGGAATTTCATCCCTCAACTCTTCAAATTTAGCCTTCAACTCTTCAATTTCAGCCGTCAAATCTTTAGTTTCAAACTCCATCTCTTCGACAATGTCTTCTTTATTTTAATCTTGGTATTTTCCTCCATCAAACCTTCTACTCTTTCCACTAACTGACTCTTTTGCAAGATTAATTCAGTGTTCTCTTCAATACTTCCTGAAAAAGTAGCATCATTTAAAGGAAATATTATAGAATCTTCAGGTAAACAAGAGTGTTAAGCTGATGCATCAACCCACTCAAAACCATATCGGACAGGAAACTTAGTTTTTTGTTTACTAAAACAAATGTTAATGAACAAGTAATTTCTTAACTTTTAGAGTTTTACTAAAATAATTAAAAGCTTTATTTCAGTTGGGGGATATCCCTTGTCAAAAGAAAAGTTGGGGGTCCATCGTTTCCTTTACTTTTATTTTTAAAACATCCTCTTATCTCGTCCTAAACTAACAACTAGATCCTAAGAGTTTGTTTGCAAGTTTAGAGAGTAAACAGATTCTACTCCAAACTTAATTCTAAGGGAAGGACCTTGAAGGGAGGGGAATAAGAGAAAAAATAAAAAAAATCTTTTATATTTTTTGAACGAGTGTTTATATAAAAAAAAATGATAACCGAATTATGTTATAACAACATTGATTGAATTTAAAAACATTGATTAAATTTAAAGATTTCGTATAGACCCTCATTCCGTAACATATATTCCTTTTCCTGCCTCCTTTGTTTGTTTGTCAAAGTATGTCCTCCCCTCCAACTATCCTTCGCACCTAATACTCGAATTTATCAGAATGAGAAATTATTTTCTAAAAAGGTAACGACACAAAATCATAACTATAGCGACTTTTCCTTCCAAAACCACTATACCTCAAAACATCCAACAAAAACAAATTATACATGCAAAGCAAAAATGTAACAGTATGGCATCATTAACTATTTTTTTAATGGCAGTAATTTATAGGTTAAAAATGCTACCTTTTGAAATGCTATGAAAATAAGAACACATAAACATTGTTATCAAAAAGGCGACTTAAGTCCCAAAATCCTGATTTTTGCGACTTTGCGTAGCTTCAACGACTCAAATCCATAGCAAAGTCCCAAAAACATGCAAAATCGTACAAAATCGTGAAATCCGTTCAAAATCACAGGATTTTGTTCATTTTTAGATAAGGGTCAATATTTGACCCGGTTCGTAAATTGACCCGATTTGAATCCATGACCCGGTTCTATAAATACCTAAAAGGCAAAAAAATTTCATTCTTTCACTTCCCCCACACTTCTTCAATAGTTACACGGGATTGTTCATATAATTGGCGATTTATTCGTGATTTATGATTACATATAAGCTTTGCCATTAAATATTTGTTAGGCCTCTAGTCTTTGCCTTGAATCTTAATAGTCTTATTTACTTGTGATCAAGTATTTTATTTTGTCAGACATTTAGGATTTTCCTTGAAGTATTTTGTCTAGGTTATTTAACATTATTATGACTACTAAAGAATATTTACATCTAAGTTTTGAGTCATTTATGTATATGTATTTTGTGTATTTGAACTTTAGTCATTTATGACCATATGCAATTTATAATATATATTTAACATTATTTTTGTTTTGGTAGAATCCTCGATTTTGATTGCGATTTTACGAGTCCCGACTTTGCTATCCTATATCGATTCTACAAAAGTCCTTGAGTAAAATCCTTCGATTTTGATTGCGATTTTACGAGTCCCGATTTGCTACTCCCTTTTAACTTGAAGTAAAGTCCCGATTTTGATAACCTTGCACATAAACATAAAAAGACATTTAGGATGATAAAAGTAATTTAAACAGCAAGCAAAAATGGTACTTACCGATGAAAATGTGATGGAAGAAAGAAGCCTTGGATGATGAAAGAATGAAGAGAGGCTTAAAGTGAAGTGAAGTGAAAATGACGGAAACACAGTTTTTAAGACATTGGAGAAGGGTTATGTAAATGAAGTGACTGCTCAAATTCTCTTTATTTTATTTTTTTTTGTCAAGAGTGACTGCTCAAATTCTCCTTATTTTATTTTTTTTGTCAAGAGTGACCGCTTGAATTCTACTAATAGAGATGAATCCATGGTTTAAGTCATCTTGAAATTTAAAACTTAATAATCCTACGGTTATAAATTTAATATTGTTTTGGGTTATGTTAACTTGTATCTTTAGGGTACGTGTTAAGCAACCTAAAAAGAGTAACTTTGCATTGGAAACATAATATGTCAACTTTTAAGAAGTTAATTTACGACTTTTGATGTGTATATTTCTATAATAACTTCCTTAACATGTGTCATTGAAGACACAAGTTAGCATTTGTCCATTGTTTTAATGGATGTAACACTTTTTTATTTTCTTTTCACAAAAGCCGTAAAACAAGTTTTTCCATTTAGAACCAAAAAAAGCCCGTAAAACAAGTCATTTAAGATAAAGGAGTGTTTTACTCCGGTAAAAAGGGTGTATTTTACACAAACTAGTTTTTTTTCTTGTCATTATTCTGTTAACTATCGGTAAAAAAGGAGTATTTTACAAAGTTTTGTTTCATTAATCCAACATAGTCATAAATTCTCATAATCATAAAAACAGTCGCAGCGGAATCACAACATAAAACATCATAAAGTTATCATCTCAACATCTCATATACATCATCATGAAAACTCTAAGGTTCTTCAAAACATGACAATCCAAAAGTAAATATAAATAGACTCTCAGACACACTAATTAGAGCACAACCACTAAGACTTCAAAAGCAAAAGCATGAAAAGGAGGACATGCATCAAGCCATCCTCGGGTACTCACGCCAATCAAGCATTCCTAACCTACACGTCTACACCACAAGGATGTAGGCGACCAAACAACAACTAGAGGGTAAGATATACATTCAAATAAATAAGATATGAACTTAAGCGTAGTAATTAGGAATTTAAAACATCACATATGAATATACACATTCATTTCCTAAAATATCATCATTACATTCATTCTTATTCAATCAACAAACATATTAATTCTCAAATTATAAACACATGTTATAACAAGTAGTCACATTATCACTTCATCGTCAAATCAAATATATATTATTCACGCTTCGACACCATCACCAAAATATCACATGAACAAACAGACGCATGAATAAGGTGAAGATGAATTGCGAAATGTAATTATGCGAGACAGTCAAAACAGGCGCATGAATAAGGTGAAGACGAATGTTGAGAATTAAGACCGAGTCAAAACGAAATTGATTGAGAAAGCAAACAGTGAAAAGGAATTGGAACCAGAGAGAAAATGAGAGATAATGATGGAAAAAGAATTAATAACAGGAAAATTGGAATGAGGAAGAAAGGGAAAGTGAATTTTTTTTTATTTTCTCGAGAAAATGCAACGGAAAATATCCTTCAAGGTGGATACCAGTTTTGCTCTGATACCATATTCTGAAACATGACATCCATGGAAGGAATGAGAGAAGTGAATAACTCTTTGTATTGATGAAGATAGAAAGTTACAAATGAGTGAAAAGTGCCCACTAATAAGATGGTTAAAAGCTATTTATAATACTATCTATTAAGACTAATATATCACTAAGCATATATCTCTAATAAAGATCAAAAGCAGTTGCTAGATAGCCAAAAAACCCTTCGTTTTCTCTCCTTTTTTTTTCCTCATAAAGCGTTCGCAAAGTCGCATGGCCTTCTTCAAGCCTGATTTGACCCAAAAATAAAAAATTAACCAGTGTTATGCTCAAATGACTTTTTTTTTCTCCATATGATGACTTTGATTCCATCCATAAATTGAAGTTCTTTAATTTTATTATTTGTCAATTTCTTTCACAAACTCTCCAGACAACCATCTCCACTTTTTCCATTATGTGTTATGGATGATCACCAATGGAGGAGACATGATTAAATCATCCTAATTTTCTTCTTCTTTATCACCAAATACACATTGATATGAATTTGAGTTATTAAAAGGCTTTTGAGTGATTTCAACCTATTAAGGCACATAAATTTATGTAATCCCAAATCATGAACACGTAAATCAGCCTTATTTTAGTTGTAGGACACTTACAAGGTAACGCTGATTTACATGTTGATCATTTGGTAATACATAAATCCATGTGTCTCTTAATTGGTTGGAATCACTTAAAGCCTCTTGATAACTCAAAGGTATATCAAGACAAGAACTTTTTATGTATCCTTTAAACAATGTGAACACCTCGAGATCTAAGAATATGTTATTATCACCGTTTGAATCTGAAATGTTATACATCACAAAATTGGGCAATTCGATTTTAACATTGATTTGGTAGGATTGAACTTATATTTATATTTGCTGCCTTTGAAGGTGAGAAAAACACACAAGAAGGGAAGATTGAATTGCGTGAGTCTTTTCTACGACTTCTTCTTCTAAGTATTAAATACAAATCTGAACAAAATCTGATGTTGCAGATTCTGACTCAGAGTCTGAATGTAGCGGAAATAAAGAACACGTGGATAAAAGATAAAGAGTCAGAAAGAGAAGAAAGACACAAAATAATTTATACTGTTCCTCTTACAAAACAAGAGTAGTCCAGTCTCCTTGCACTTCCATGGGATTTCATTATAATCAATCTTGATTACAATATAATCAAGGACATTTCGAATAGACTTCTCAATGCTCAAGCACACATCAAGATACTTCTATGCTCTAGGACTCTACCTAATGACTTCTTTGCTCAAGTACCCTTGCAAGATACTTCCCTTGCTTAAGCACAATTTCTTAAGACTTTACCTTGCTTAAGACTTTACCGGCTCAATCACAACTGACTGAGACTTCCTAGGTGCTCAAGGTTTCACCAAGAGAACCCACTTGGGTTGCACTAGTGGTAATGGATTGGGACCTGGGAGTGTTTTCCTCCTTGAGGTCTCCGATTTGATTCTTCGGTGTCAATTTAGGTGGGCTAATTTAGCTTCTTAAAAAAAAAGAGGTTTTACCAAGAGACTTATGTGCTTAAGCACGCATACAAGAGAATTTCTAAAATGTTTCCTCAATTGCAAACAAGTTAGTTGATTCTTACACTCTTTCTAACTAGTGAGTGTAAACTGAACAAATGAACAGACTCACTCCTTATGATCTTTAAGATATAAACTTGAAAATAATCCTAAGTGTTTTGCGCTATTTGATTTGACAAAGTTTTGACACAGAAAAATAGCAGAGTTTTGTTGCTTTTTCTTCATGTCTCCAGCTCCTTTTATAGGCAATGATTTGAGAGACGTTGGAGAAGAATGTGAGCGCAAATAGAGTCGCTAAGAAGTTTCAATCATGAACGTTGGCCCTTTGCCTGATATGGATAATTTCATTGGAAAGTATTTTGAATCTCCTTTACTGAAAGAGGAATTATCTGTTTCTTTCCTCGTTCTTGATGTCCTTTACACATAACAAAAGAAGACAAAATTGCTGCTCTACTGGATGTACTGATAGAGACAACTCACAGAATAAGACAAAAGCCTATGTGAGTTCTGGGTCCGTCAGATATACATAGCCTAGTCAGCTTCTGTGTTTGATGTCCTTCACAAAATTTGTGGATGTCACTCCCCAGCTTCTATGATACTTCCATCTACTAGGATGTTGACTTCTGGTTGACCTTCCAGTAGATCTTCCACCATAGTCTTCTTAGCTTCCCAATCCTTTTCTGATGCTCTTCATATGTTCCTTTTTCATGATAAGGAGTTCCTGCGCACTTGAACATATGTTAGTATTCCAATTGTCTTCAATACTTTATTATCATCAAAACCCAAGAGAACTTGAATGAACCATTCTTGTTCTAATAGCTTTTAGAACCGTTTACGAGATTTTGGTGACGTAGAAGAAACCTCTAATTTAGGCTATAACTAATAAGTATATAAACTTTTTGAATTTCTAAGGTCTGAAAAATAAATTTTTTGAAGATGATAACTTTTATTGCGGTAAAAAATAATCTAATAAAAAGATTAGACTTCATAGAAAAAAACATTGAATTTTTCGTTTAATATCCAAATGCCCGTATAAAACAATTCCTACGAACATTTCTAGATTAAAGTCATTAATAATTGTTTAGATTAATATATTTTATAGTATCTCTCAACATTTCTTCTGACATTGACGATGAAGTAGTTTTTAAATAAATTAATTTCGAAAAACTTATTTCTGTAGATGCAATAGTCACCGACATAGTTAAGAGAATTCAATAGGCAATTGAAACATAGTCTAAAAACATTTGTAACACTTTCAATTAAGAAAATGGTTATTTGCATCAACATCAGACAAATTTTTATGAAAAAACGTAGACTAAAAATTTGTGCAAGGTTTTTTTAATTCATCATTATATAATAATTTCAACATTCTTAGACCCCTATTTTTTCCTTTCATTTTGGAACTCAATTATGACTTATTTTCTTGGACCTAAAATGATCACCCTCTTTGACGTGCCTTAGATACGGCTATGGCTACTCTATGCTAGCCACACACAAATCTGAAAACGTATTCATAAAAAACTCTAAAACAAGTAAGAAAGAACACTAATTAAAGTCAATAAAAAGAGTAAGGATAATAAGAACACTATGTTAGATATGTTGTGTGCAAGTGTGAGTTATATGCCCCACATCGGATAGAAAAGTGGAGGTTGAACACTTTATAAGTAAGAGGATCCATAAACTCATTGCTTTAAGGTTTTTGGGTAAGAGTGTGGTGTTTCTCTCGCTTTTACATTGCTCTTCCTAGATGTGGGTGGTCCCCCTGGCTCCCCTCGTGACCCAACAGTGGTATCAGAGTCGTGGTTTGACGAAGAGTTCGACCGGCTCCTTGTGTCGAAAGTCCTCCTGACCAAGGGTGTTCAGGCGACGGGTTTCGTTGTGTGAGGAGACAACGGCGGTACAAGTATAAGTATAAGTGTGTGCGGATGAAAGAGCCTCCGCTTGAGGGGCGAGCATGATGAGTTGATGGATTCACACTTGAAGGGGAGATTGTTGTGTGCAAATGTGAGTTATATGTCCTACATCGGATAGAAAAGTGAAGGTTGAACACTTTATAAGTAAGAGAATACATAAACCCATTGCCTTAAGGTCTTTGGGTAAGAGTGTGCTGTCTCTCTTGCTTGTACGTTGCTCAGCCTGGATATGGGTGGTCCCCTTGGCTCCCCTCGTGACCCAACAAGATCCGCCAATAGTATAAAAATAGAAAAAGAGTAAAGAGACATTACTATAAAAAAAAAAGAGGAGACCTAGTTTGCTTGTGATTATGGACGATAACTAATACAAAAAAAAAATTATATTCGTGCTTAAGTCGATTTGCTTTGCCACTCGTCTTAACAAGTGACACGATCGCAGTTTCATAATTTTTCAAACTTTCTTAAGTCGGTTATAAGCTTACTCGAGTTAAGGTTGATAGAATAATGAAAAGATAAAATTTATAATCAATTTCCTAAGTCGCTAGGTTGACGAACTAACTTAAGAAGTCATTTACTTAAGTCGGTTTGTTGACTACCCGACCTAAGGATTTTTCCCTCTTATTTTTTGTCAAAACGAAAACGTTCCCTCTTTTTCTTTCAGTGAATTAACTTTATTAACTAAACTCTAACCCGTGCGATGCACGATTTTTTTGTTGTGATTGATTGCAACTCATATGCATTTGAAATTCAATAATATATTTAAGGCTTAATTGCAGTTTTAGCCCCCTAACTTTTCCAAAGTTGCGATTTTGACCCCCTAAGAAAAAAAACTACAAAACAGCCCCCTAAGTTTTGCAACTGTAGGGGGCTGTTTTGTAGTTTTTTTAATTAGGGGGCTGTTTTGTAGTTTTTTTTATTAGGGGGCCAAAATCGCAACTTTGAGAAAGTTAGGGGGCTAAAACTGCAATTAAGCCTATATTTAACTATGATCACTGTTATTGTATATAATTCTACGTGCATAGAAAGAAGCAATAAAAGAAAAACAAAAAGAAGAAGATCAATTCACATAATTTGGAGAGAAGGAAAAAAAATTAAAAAAATCATGACGGATCGTCTTGTCACTTCAAATTATGTATTTCGATATAAGTCATTCTACCCGTGCAACCAAAGTTCAAACACCAATTAATACACCAAAATAAATATGTAATGTCAATTCATCTAAATAATTGTTTGAACCAATATTTAAGAACAAAAAATGATGCATGTAACTGAAAGGAGATAAAACGAAAGTTTATGGGAAGTTGAAAAGGTAGGATAAAAAGTGGGGGATACAACCAAAGTTATAACAACAATTAACACACGAAAATAACTATTTAATTTCAATTCATCGAAATAATTGTTTGAACCACTATTTAAGAACCAAAAACGATACGTGTAACTGAAGGGAGATAAATTGATAGTTTATGGGAAGTGGAAAAGGTGCGATAAGAAGTGGATATGGTTTCAGAGGTTGAAAGCAAAATTAAATCAACAAAAACTTGTGTGGCTTAATTGCAAAAACCAAAAAGGGTGACCATCTGTATCTAGGTTCAACTCCTTATACAAAATTTTTTCATAAAGATTTTTTAAGATAATAAAAAAAGGGCGGGATTAAGGTTAATTAGGGTTACTTGCTACACTATCTCATATTTAATATAACTAGACTCTTGACCCGTGCTATCGCACGGGTCCTACCAAGAAGAAGTTAAACGAATAAGTCGCAACAGTGTAAACATATATAGTTAATAGAAGTTTTAACAAAATTTAAAAATATGTGTCCTTCTACGACAACAATAGCAACAAAATGAAATGGTAGCATACATAAAAAAAAGGTTTGAACTTTAATCATCAAGATACATTACGAAAGACTTCGTGATAAACAACATTTGAGGTCGTATCAGTATT
>Ga0315915_1006043_pt1 | contig 14937 bp, 3 predicted proteins | sample MpolbnodulesMG_FD_207738 | JGI IMG/M metagenome (GOLD analysis project Ga0315915, IMG submission 207738) | Medicago polymorpha root nodule microbial communities from Los Angeles, California, United States - branched nodules | ecosystem: Host-associated > Plants > Roots > Nodule | place: USA... | reverse complement strand
TTTGTTAATATTTCTTTAGGGTTTAATTTTCTGCTGCAAACTTCCTTTTTTTTTTTTTGGCTTAAAGGTATGTTTAGTCCTTGCAAATAGGCGCCATTTAAAATTTCGTCCCTGTAATCGCTAATCCTGGCGATTTACCCTTGTATAGTTTAATCATTTAAAATTTCGTCCCTTAACCCACTCAATGACTGCCACGTCATCAAATTTCGTCCCTTAATCCACTTACGTGGCAGTCATTTAGTGGGTTAAGGGACGAAATTTTAAATGATTAAACTATGCAAGGGTAAATCGCCAGGATTAGCGATTACAGGGACGAAATTTTAAATGGCGCCTATTTGCAAGGACTAAATATACTTTTAAGCCTTTTTTTTTTAAAAGTATTCACATGACAAAAAGTGACTTGGTCAAATAATTTCACAAAACAAAATAGTCTTCTGCATACTAATTCAGCTCAATATTATGTAGAAGTAGAGAGCAAATAATTTGTTTTTGACTTCAAAGTCATGCTGTATGCGATCGAGATGATGGCTTGGTTATCTTGTTCCAAATATAAGCAATTAACAATATATCATTGTCTTTTTCCACATTAATAATAATTTATAAAATCAGAAACACATTAAGAAATATAAATAATTTTAGTGCCAACTAATGATTATAAAAATCTAATTCATGGAATGACATGATGAAATATCTTCATCATCTATCACTCTCTACTTCCGGCAAAAAATCCATATATGTAATATTGCGCATTATGGATTTTTCTAAAGTGCTCTCGTCCATGGTTGGTAGATGAGGAGAGCTCCGAGGACTTGACCTGTACAACTTTCGTGGAAAATCGGGCAATGTCGATTCTTCATCAAGTTCTGGGTCGGAGCATTCAGAGGAACTAGGATCCTACAACCAGAAGGGACAAAAAAAGAGAGGAGAAAACAGAAAAATTTAAGCAACAAACACAATACCTTAATCTGCTCCGGCGAAAGTAAGGGATCTGTACAAATAAAATGTGGTTATGAGAGTTATGAACATAAAGTAGTAATAATAATAAGAAGAATCAACTCTTAACTAAACTTTTGATTAAGCCACTCATTTTTTGTTGGTTGAAGACAAAAACAACCAATTTTGCTTTTGAGTATCATAATTGGTGGCTTAATTCCTTACCGTGTTTAGGCTTTGACATATAGCTTTATTTTTCTTTTTGCATTTTCAATTTCTTGGTGGTGTATCTGATTGTCAAACACTTTGTGTTATGATCTGACACTCCTTGTGCTAGGCATAATACTAAATTTTTTTGTAATATATTTCATTTTAACTTGTTAAAAAAAACATAATCCCATGGTCTTAATATTTTCTCTTTGTGATATATTTCCACTATTGCTTTGTAGTTTGCAAACTGCATGGAAATTCGATGGTACCGACAGAATATTGATCTCTTCTTTCTTTGGAAATTCGATGGTATTGGTAAAATTCTGATCTCTTCTTTCTTTGTACTGGTCCGAATGGAATGAGTTTAACTGAGAGCTTGCATAAGGCAAAGTATATATAATAATAAGAATTTTGTTTCAAATCTAATTTACTTTTTGTGAGCTTAGAGCCCGTTTGTTTTGAACTTTTTTTAAAAAAAATCTATTTTTTATCTAAAAAAATCACTTTTTTTATTTTTGTAGTGTTTGTTTTAGATTTTTTTTAAAATTCATTTTATTAAAAAAAAAATCATTTTTAGCCTGAAAATGAAAAAGCTATTTCAAATAACTTTTTTAAAATCTATTTTTTTTCTAAACATAAGGAACTCAAGTGTAAGAGCTTCAAATCTTTAAAAAATGATTTTTATGATAGTAAAAAAACATAAATAGCTTTTGATTTTTTTAAAAATCTCTAAAAAAAATATCTCTAGATTCTTTTAACTCAAAATCTATTCTTTTTAAAACTCAAACAAACGCACCCTTAGTCGGTTCCATTATTATTTGATATTTTTTTTTCTTTGTTTGCAGTTCTAAATGATATTGAGGATTTCTTTTTGGTTTATTTGTACATGTAGTATGAAATGGCTTGAAGTTGGATTTATTGCATTTCAAGTTTCTAAATGTCCTATATTTTTCCTACATAATTATTGTCCTTGACAAATTGGATTGTGGTTCTAATATCAAGAATATATTGTATAACCATACTTGATTATGATTATAATTGTGTGACCAAATTTGTTATGCAAGACTTGTTTTTGATCTTGTGGAGTGTGCAATTTAAGTTGCTTATTAATTGATAGGTAGTCCTTTAAGTTTATTAATTTATTAAAAAGAAAAAAAATGGTAATATTATCCTTATTGCTGAATTAAGCGAATGTCATGGTTTTTGTTCATTTGCAGAGAGGGTAGGAATAAGGATTTATAGTATATTCGATCGGATTGGTGGACATGTCCACTTGGTTTACTCCAAACTGTTTAGAGCTTGCCTCTTGTCGGAGAGTTATTACCAGCTTTTGACTTTTTTGTGTTTGGAGCTGTTACATTCTGTTTGTTACATTTTGTAGTGGGAACCTAGCTTTTCTATTGTTATTGGCAGAGGTAGGTTCTGTTTCTTAGTGGAAGGGGGAATATAGTGTTTTAGCAGGTTTTGATTTTATGATGGGGGAACCTTGTACAAGTTGCATACTTGAGTTAGACTCTCATGTGCTCTTTGGTAAGGTGTGTTGGCACTATCTATGTATATTGTTATCTTTAATTTGTTTAGAGCTGCTATTGCATTTCTTGTGCTAGCTTGCTTTTCATTAATAGAATTTTGCTTCTAAAAAAAATAAAAAAATAAAAAAATATCATGACCAATGATTCTACTTCCGATTTTCGTTAACTAGTTTTTATAGCGAAACAAACCTTTTTTTTATTTTATAAACAAAATATATTAATGACGAGCAAACTAGTAGAAGATGTGCAAAGCCGCTCCAAAATTGCAAACAAAGTTACAAAGAGAATTGTCAACCTTACAAAGTGAAACAAACTTCTGAGAGACTCGCCAAATAACATCAGGAGCCTATTTAACCACGATAATCGCTTTATCCGGTCTATAACCTCTGAAATGTTGACAATTTTTTTATTGAAGAGAATGTCATTATGCTCCAACCAAATGCACTACGTAGATGTTAGCCAAATTATACAAGACTTTCTTTCCATTCTTCCCTTTGCAAAGGGAATTAAATAAAAGAAAATTATCAATCAATTCTGTCCCCCCAACCTGTGGCATTCCAATCCAACCATAATTGAATCAATAATGATCAAGTAACAAAAAAAGAGCCTTGTTATTTGTTACGAGAGCATACTACACGAAAGGCAAGAAATACACACAAAATCCGTTAAAATGGGAAGGCATTCTTGCAATTCGTTTTCGTGATATTGAGCATTTCTCACGGGAAAAAACATAACAAGAAGTAAGGATTAAAAACACAACATACTTATGAGAATCCAATCACAAAGTAATTTCAAGAATGTTCATCTAATCCTAATATAAATTTAACTACACATATTCAGGAGTCGACTTGTAAAATAATATTAATTACGTTTGTTACTGTTTTTCATCGGGTAATTTTTTTGAAGAAATTGACAAACCCTAGTTTAAACCTTCCCAAGAATTCGCAATAGATTACAAGACTCCACACATGCAGCAAAGTAAATGTTACTTATGTGAATACTAAAACAAAAAGGAACCTCAAAAACCACAACACCAGCCATAGACATAAACTGCAGATAATTCATATGTTTTTTTTAATGCTAAAGGTAGATATGTTGATTGTTATGTTAGTTTTTTTTAATTTTTTTTATCTATACTTGAATTTTAGACCACAAACTCCTTAATCTTTGACTCAAATCAATTGAGCCACCCAACCCACCTATTTAGTGATGTGAAAAACCACTCCACAAACCACGAAAACACAACCAATGTAGGAAGTAGCCAAAACGAAGTAACAATACAAACTCCACTAATAAAGAAATATAGGCAGAAAAAATATACTTTCCTAATAGGTCTGTGGTTGATTTGGCATACTACGATATGGGTTTTGTGGAAGGCTAGGAATGACAAGATTTTCAAGGGGATTACTCGTGACACAGAGGAGTTAGTGAAGAGATTAAGGTTTAATCCTGGAGATGGGTGCTACAAAAATTGAATATACAGGTGTGCCTTTACTACGAGTGGTGTTGGGATCCTATATATTGTCTCGCCAGGGTTCAAGTGCGTGTGTAGCAGTTTTGGTGGTGTTGGGGTCTGTCTGTCGTCTGGGTAACCTGCCTGTATTTTGGTTGGTTTAACAGCAGGTCTGGATGCATCTATCATCCCTTGGTTGTCCGGCTGTTCACGTTTTTGGCTGCTGCCTTGTTGGTGTGCGCAGGTGTATTATGTTCTGTGTGGGGCAAGGTTTTGCAACTCGAGAGTTTACCTCAACTCGTTTTGCCTAGGTAAACTCGACTCGAGAACTCGTACGAGTTTACCTAAAATTAAAATTATATAAAATTTATTATATGCAAGACATATGTAAGCTAATATAGTATGGTAAATAGGTCAATAGTGCAAAATATGACTTAATTACAAAGGCAAATTATACCAAACTACCATAATAAGACATTATGCTCAACTTAGCATTAAAATACAAAAATTAACGCACAAAATCATAAGTTTCATAAGTCTCTAAGTTTAAGCCATCCATAAACCATCCAAAAAAAGGAAGTTTCACAATTTCCTAAAGTTGTTAATAAAACTATCTAAAAAATAAACTAGTTAATTTCTTCAAAAGGTCAGCAAACACCACCACCGCAACCCTAACCGGCGTCGCAATCACCGGAGTCGAAATCTGAATTTCTACCGTCGGAATCGCAACCATAACTGGTATGTGCTCCCATGTTCATGGTTTGAGAACTCAGAGAAGAAAGAAAAAGAAACGTTTTATTTCAGGAACAACGTGTTACTGTAAAGGTAAATATTCAGTAAACATTTCAATATTTGAGCTTGTAGAAAAGGAATTGGGTTTTGAAACAAATGGGCCCAAAAAATGGGCTAATTTTTTTTAGAGGTATACTCGTAAAACTCGGTAAACTCAGTAGAGTAGTTTACCGAGTGTTAACTCGGTCAAACTGGTCAAACCTTCCGATTTTACCAGAAATCGAGTTTACCTCAGAGTTAACACGATTTTGATACCTATACACGTAAACTCGGAGAGTTAACAGTCGATTTGCGGAACATTGGTGTGGGGGCTGCTGTTGCCTTGCTTGCTGGTGGTTTTTTGGGTTTCTGTTGGCAGCTGTTGTTGGGCTTGTTGCTTCTGTTTTTGGTGGTGAGGCACGGATATGCGTGTGGTCCTTTGGCATGTATAGCTTTGCCTCATTATTGGGCGGTTAGTTTTTGGTGTTTTTGGGTGGTTTTCCGTCTATATGCGGGACCTTCTTTGTTTCTTTGTTTCTTTCCGCGGTGGATGCTTCTTGCATTCTATCCGACGAGAATAATATTTGTCATTCAAAAAATAAATAAAAAAGTTACCTGCTACAGTTATAACCCGAATAGCAAGCCAGATGCAATCCTATGACAAAAATGAAAAGAGAATGATATTCTAATAGTTACAAAAAAACACAATTTTATTCCTACAAACAAACATTAAAATACACTTTTCGTTTGTTAAAAATTGTTTTCTAAAAGAGATAAGTAACAAGAAGGAGTATAAGAGAAACAATAACTGACATAGAATATATCTTAATAACCACGCGAAAATCCATAAGAAAAAATGCATCATTATCCAACAAAATAAAGATAATTGTTATCATAATCTTTGACTGTACTCCGATTGTCAAAAAGAAATTCCTAAGTTGCCAAAAATAAATTCGACCAGCTCTTGCTCAAACTCAACAAGCATGCCATAATCTTCGAAGGTACTCCAAGATGCCTCGGGCTCAACAGGCATGCTTCCATGATGCTCCACGCTCCAATGTATTGTTGGGGTCATGTTGGTGGAATCATTAGATACACGCTCATCGTCTAGACTCCAAGATGCCTCGAGCTCTGGCTCAAACTCAGCAAGCATGCCATAATCTTCGACTATACTCCAAGATGCCTCGGGCTCAACAGGTATGCTTCCATGATGCCCCACGTTCCTATGTATTGTTGGTGTCATGTTGGTGGAATCATAAGATACATGATCATCGTCTAGACTCCAAGATGCCTCAAACTCAGCCGGTATGCTTCCAAGATGCCCCACACTCCATTGTATTGTTTGACTTGTACTGGAATCATTAGATACACGTCTTGCCATAGGTCTGGAAGGGATTTGAAGAGTAGAGCTTGAATCCTCGTGACGAACCTCAACATTATTCTCACCACCATATATAGGGATAGCATTCTTATCGGTAACTTCTCCCTTGCAAACGGGGCATGCTTTAGTTTGAGATGATCTTAAATGCAACCATCTATACAAGCATGGCCAACAAAACAAGTGACCACAACAAGTAACCACAGGATTCTTAGCCAAATCTAAACAAATATTACAATCAAAAACACTTCCTTCACTGCCACCACCCTCTTCAACATTCTTCCTCTTCTTTGATGTCTTATCCAATGCAACACCACCATTGTTAGTTTCAGTAATTCTATCAGAAGGTTGATCAACCAAATCAATCAAGTTCATAGTTCTATTTGCCATGACACCTGATAACTGTTCTGGACTCGGAAGCAGATTCAAATCAATGTTCCATGCATTTGTATGAGATGTTTGTTCTCCCATCACAAATTCAATATCCAAATTCAAAACTTTGAATTTTCACTTTGGGGGAATGGTAGCTCAATTGGTTGAACTAACGAATTTAACGAGTTGAAGAGTTAAATCCCTGGCAAAGGAGAAATTAACCTACCATCTTTTATTATTAAAAAAAGAAATAAACAACAAATAATTCAAAACTAAAAAAAAAATTGGTTTTATCACAAAAATTCATTAAACAAAATTGTGTTCAGGAAAAGCCTGGTTTTATTAGTCACACAATTAAAAATAATATTGGTTTAGAGTTGGCTACAAATATGAAATAAAACTGCAAAAAAATTGGAAAAATACATAAACCCTAGATGGTCACAAAAAAAGAAATTATATAAACCCTAGCTGAATGGAAAAAATCTCGAAACCTGCGTTGAGGAAAAGCAGAAGCGCAAAAGTGAAGTGATTTGAGGTTGCAGACTTACTATTAGAAGCTGTTGAATAAACCTTCCAAAACTCTTGATGGAAAGTAGTAGAAACCACCTTAAGCGATGAGAAATAAAAAGTGTTGAATAAGTTCGTTATAAGCAAGGAGAGACACAAGGGATATACATTAGATCATATAGGATAGTCGGCCAAGGGTAAACCTACTAAAGCCCACCAATATTTTCGTTAGTGTCTCATCTATACTATATGTAAAGAAAAAGGTTAAATAAGTTTTTCGTCCCTATAAATATAACGAATTTTGATTTTAGTCCCTATAAAATTAAACTGAATGTTTTCATCCTCATAAAAAAATTTATTTTGTTTTTCGTCCTTAATGAATATAATTTTGACGTGTTTTTCATATTTTTTGAACATAATATGAATATATAAATGTCGAATATAATAAACGGACATAACATGGATACAATTTGAACAGAAAAGAGTTATAATTTTGCCATTTATATGAACATAAAATGGCCTTAAGGACGAAAAACAAAATAAAAAATTTGTGAGGATGAAAACATTCAATTTAATTTTTTAGGGACTAAAATCAAAATTCGCTATATTTATAAGGACGAAAAACTTTTTTAACCCTAAAGAAAATAACCTGCACTTTTGGTTGATTTTTTCTCTTTTAAAAATGCCATCAATTTACAAATAACGCATGTAACTAGTAGTTAAGAATAAATTTAAATATTAAAAAAATGTAACAAATTAAACACGATATGAATATATATTGGTTTTTTCTTTTATCATTTAAAAAGTGTAACAAACTAGATGAGTATATTTATACTTACTTTTACATTATCCAATTATACCTTTAAATAATTTTTTCTATAATAAAGATTGTTATTGGTGTCATTAAAAAAAATTAGACTATATTTTTTTGTTATATTATTGGTGTCATTGAAATTGAAATATATAATCATGATTAGTTTGGTTTGTTTTTTTTCTTCTTTTTAACAAAAATTTGAAAATTTAATGAAATGCTTTTAATTTTTTTTTTTGTTGCGAAAAATAAACTTAATTTATCAAAAGGAGTTCAATACAAGGAGGAACAGTCTCAACGATATCGTGACTAGTTCAAGAAATTACTACTCTAACAATGAGCAACCATATTCATTTGTCGTCTAATAAACAACCTCATTGTTTTATTTTTTTTCACAAACATGACCTCAATGTTGAAATCTAAAGATAAAATAGAGACAATGCTAGAAATATGTGAACTAAATTTAGAAATTGCAAGTGAACTAATGACCATCTCGTAAGCTTCAGTAACGCATTTCCTTATCCTTCAAAAAGTTGCCATATTTGCAAACTTCCAACCCTTTAATAGGGTTGATCTCGAGACCACACAAGACTATCTCAAAACTAACATAGAAATTCAATATTTTGAAAACTTGATCGGTGACCGAATTGGTGTGACCTCTGGATCACGGCTCAATTGATTCAACTGTTATCAAACCAGTTAAACCAAAAAATAATTAATAATATCTACTAACAATATATAAAAACTGTACTTCATCAAACTTGCATAATACACCTTTCTTAAACCCCTGACCATCTTAATTTTTATGTGCTTAATGGTCATTTTGCAAAATATAAAACCAATTTGTTTCCTCTTTTTTTCTCTCTCTTTATTATCCATTCTCTTCAAAACCTTGTTGAATTTCCAATCAACAAGCACAATTGCATCTGAAATGCTTTCATCAGTATGCTTTTCACATTGAACATCTTCCTCATTAGTGTTTGATATGAAAGTTATGTTTTTGTTCTTCTTCTCAGGTCTGTCATAGACTGCTAACTCAAAAGTTTGTAAAGACCTAATGAATTCATTTACCTTCACGTTGCTTATGCCTTGGGCTTCCTCAATGGTTGAGACTTTCATGTCATACTTCTTGGATAAGGATCTGAGGATTTTTTTTAACTAGTTTTTCTTTTGACATCTTTCTCCTTAGCCACATGAAGTATATATTAGCAATATCAAGAACACTAGGGTTGGAAGTCTTCTTTTGTCTTTATTTCATTTCTGAGAATTAAGTATACGATTACGTGCTCTGATCTCTAACAATAGGGTTGCAGTGTTTTGATGTTGATATATTTCCTGAAGTTGATTTTGGAAAACTATAACTAATTTTGCATGGATGTCGAGACCTTATTATGCTTTATGTGGAGTTGATGAACTATTCCGCTGATTTAATTATTAATTTTTTTATTATGAAGGGATGAACGGCCGAGTATATGTAGCACCTATTTAAAGGAATATACTTTTTTATTATTAAATAAAAGTCGGGGTCTTAGAGTGTTACAGGGAGCGCGCCCCGAGTATGTTGTTGCGCGCCTTGGGTGTGCAGAAAATGCACTGGCGCGCCTCGGGTGCCATTCCACGTGTGAGGCGCGTGCACATCCGAGAGAAAACAACTTTTTGCTATTTTTCTCCCGCGGGTTGGAAGAAACCAACTTTTTGATGTTTTTCTCATTCGTCATGTAGTGTAGTCCTATTTAATTCTAATCAGCAAGGGTATAGTCGTACAACTATGCACCAGTGGGGAAAACTAGCCCCTTGAAGGTATAGATGCATCGTTTTTCACATCTCATGATAAGGTAGGTCTTGGTATGTGTCTTAGAGACGAAGAAGGTAATTTTGTGCTTGCAAAAACTGTTTGGTTCTGCCCTCTATGTGACGTCAAAGTGGGGAAGCGATGAGTTGATAAATGGAACTTGATTGGGTGGTAAATCTTTAGTTCGATAATGTGGATTTTGTGTTCGACTCTAAGAAGGTTGTCGATTCTTTTTAGGATAGGTATAGATGATGACATTGAGTTTGGTTGTATAATATATTCTTTAAGCAATTGTTTCAAAACAATTATCAAACTTTAATGTTGAGTTTAGTCAAAGGCAGACTAATGAGGTCGCTCATGAACTAGCAAAGGTAGCCCCATGTACTGCTAGCTCCCACTTATATACTGATGCACGTTCATGTATTTGGTCAATGATTGAAAATAAATGAATTGAGTTTGTTTCGTTCACAAAAATAAGAAGATTTCTTGATTTAATGCAATGACAGGGACTAGGGAGGTAGGGAAGAGTGAAGAATTTTTTTATTCCTTTTTTGATAGATATATGAAACAACAATAGTCATTTTTTGATAGATAGAGAAAATAAGAATAGTCATTAAAAACTTACACAAAATTAAAAGTACAAATGGGATTTGTAAACGAACAATTTTTTTTGGTGGTGGCTGGAGTTCGAACCCCGGACCTTGCATATATTATACATTGTCTCTACCAACAGAGCTAAGCTGATTCAGGATTGTGAACGAACAATTTTATTATGCACTAAATATATACTTTGTTAAAGATAGCTTTGAAATTATTCACATAAATGGCTCATGCAGCAGTAAATATATATAATCAATGGTTTCCTAAAGCAATCTCTTAACTGCAAAGACATATTTGTAACCGAAACAAATTGAAAGTAAAAAAACCATGCATGACATAACACAATAACTTTATCAGCTACGCTATGCCATCTGCACAAACAAAATGTGATTAGGAGAAGTATCAACATAAAGTAGTAATAATAATTAGAAAACAGGGACAACTAAATAGTAATTGGCCAAGAGTGAGAATAGAAGTACTTGGATATGTTTCAACTTTCAATTAAATCAACTCATTTCATAAGAATTGTTTTGAAATACTTTTTTGTTAAGAATTTGTAATGCAAACTTCCATGCCCTATGCCAATACAAGAATGCACGACAATATGCAGACAGTCACATTCAAATCGCAATAATCAAGACAACAATTCACTTGTAATATTAGAACTACTGGCTAAGATATTTATTCTGTTTATGTCAAAGTTAGAGGAAAACCATAACTAAACTTATGAAGGACGCATCACAGCATATATTTAAAGTTTAAACGACAAATACAGACCTAAGAGAAATAACTCATTGAAGCCTCGTCGGCTGCAATGCACTTGTTGTGATCGTGTTGGAAAGATAATTCGTCCTTTATAATCTCATCGATATCTTCCTGTGTATTGATATCTTCGTTGGTTAAATTCATTTTCTGAGATGAGGCTGCAGTCGATTGAAATAGTTTTTTTATTTGTTATGTCGTTTAGTGCCTTTCGACGACCGTCAATCCTTGAACCGCCTTTCTTTTGATGCGTCTTTGGCTTGACTTTGGATACAGCAGCGTCTATCAAAGCAAGCAAAGAAAAATGAGATTAGAACAGGTCAATAACATGTTGTGAAATAGTGGCTACATTAATTAGCCTATAGCATTGTTTGCACACCAGAATTTGAACAAACTTCTATTTTTTGTGATTCACAATTGACACCACATGTTTTACGAATCTAAATTTTGAAACTGAACTGCATAGATAGATGGATAAATAATGTTACAGTCAATTTGTTGTGAAACAATTCATTCATTGTTTGAGAAATCTGTGAAATGATTTAGATTAATGATAAAGATAGCAATGGTAATATTCTAAATAATCATTAATCATAATTAGCAAGAAAGGGCCCCGGCAAGTGGGCGGTGGGATTGGTCCCCTCGGATTAGTCGGTCATTGGATCAGATACCGAGTTTTAAAAAAAAATAATTATTAGCAAGAAACATAACAAAACTTACTTTTGTGGTTTTTCTGATCCAAGCTGCTGCTTTCATCTCTAGTCATCACGCATCCAGATTTATGATTCAAATCATTCTTCATCTCGAACTGTATGATTTAAATCATGAAATCTCTTATTTGAATCAATCTTCATATGGGGATCAATGATTTGAGTTCATGGGTATCAAATCATTCTTCATAGTACCCCATATATAATTTATATTTAGAGTACTAATTCGAATCATTAAAAGTCTGCTTTGAATCAAACATGTGTTTTCAGTTTAATTTTGTGCCAAACTTGTTCCTATCTTTCTTATCTATATATACTTCCCTCTACTCACTTTTATCACTGTTGAATCAGTTTTGCAAACACCTTTGCAAAGCATTTTTCTCTTTCTTTCTAGAAACTCTTCTGATTAAATACTTTTTCGAAGAACATTGGTAGGATTTGAGATATAGGTTGATAGGATGCTATAGGTTATTGTATGAACTATTTCTCCCAAGGATCTTGCTGTACATAACATAAAAGATTTAGGATTTGTTGGATTCAAAAATCGAAGAATATTTGTAATTTGCACCGTAATTTCCAACATAATAGTGGAAGACCATAAATATTTCTCTAAGAGGAGAGGACATACCCCATAGCGAGGATGATTGGGGAACATCTATATATCATGGTGTTTTCTTCTCCTTTCTCTTTACTTCTTACCATTTATTAATTGATATATGATAGTTGTTGATAAGATTAATTTACGTACATGCTAATTAGTTATTGAATATTTTAAAACTTGAAATTCTAATAACATTTTGCAAATACATTTCATTTTCATAAATCAATCACTTCTCACTATCAATATTCTCTTGTCAATTAATTCATTATAGATTAAATTTAATTGGTTCTTGTGATAGCTATTATTTGCATAAGTTCAGGTTTGGTTTGAGATTTACTTTAGTTTTATATAATTAACTTGTGTATTAAGAGTTTGATTGGATAATAATAATTCAATTGTGCATATTCGTTGTTCAAAGTTGAATTATCTTATTTTCATTGTTTGTTTAGTTATCCATTGAAGCAATTGAATTATTTCTAATAGCAATTCAAGTTGGAAAAACTTTTATAAAACAACATTTTCGAATAATTTTTTATATATGAAGTCTATTCACACTCCCTCTAGATTTGCATTGTACTTGTCATATCAACTAATAGTGAATCTCAATGGTGAGGTTGTACATGCAAAAACTCCGACACTGGATTTATTATGTGCTCAAGATGGGTGTGAGGTTTAGAATGATGAGTAACCTGAGAGGTGGTGCAATAACTTAAAAGATAAGGTATTGGATTGGGACCAATCATAAGTTTTGTTTGGGACAATATCTCTCCAATTGATTGCTTATGGTGACATAAGTGTCGACATGTAAACATAGTAGCTTTTGGTGAGTTAACATACAAGGTCAGTTAAAATTAACAATATAACTATAAAAATGAATTGTAATAAACATTGGTTATAAGATTTGATTTTGCGAAATTGATTCTTGCTAAAAGTGAGTACAAGATAAAATGATTTTGTTTGGATACACTCATGTAAACAGAGTTGAACTATATATATGTTTGTAAAAAACAATTCTATAACCAAAAGCTACAAACCTTAGATTAAAGTAGAATTATTTTTGGAAGCAAAATCAGTTATGCTTGAAAACAACTTTGACCCCTCTAGAGTGGAACTAAAATACATGTAATGTGTTTCCGTCGACAAAAAATTAATATTGTGTTTAAAACTGTTTTGAAGAAGACAATCTAGCCGACCAAAATTTACACAGAAGAAATATTGAATTTTAAACTTATGCTAGCAACTCATCAAATATATGGCTTTTTAAGGTTGTAAGGTTGTGCTTTAATAGCTGTTTTCATGCTTGGTGTTGTTGAGGCTTGTTGAATTTGAGGTTTTCTGAAGTTTTTTTTAGAAAATGGGGTTTTGATCCTTCATTTGAGGTAATATAGTCCTCTTCATCCAAAATGAGAGCTAGGTGGGAAGACCTTAGTCCGTTTAAATCATTGAGTTCTTCCTCATCTGAGATGAAAATGGAAAATTAACTTTATTACTTTCGAGTCTAATTTTTGTACATTTATATGCAAAATCTTTGACCCAACACAATGTATATAAATTATTGCATTTAAAACTAGATATCATCAAGGATATATATTCAAGAGCAATGCTATACATGAAGAAAGATTTTATCAAAAAAAATTCAAGAATGACATGGAAGAATAATCACCCTTAGATTTTATCAAGAAATTGTCCTGAAATTAATGTTAGCCAATAAAATCTCTGTCTGGCCGAAAATCATGGGGTGGTGGGTGTTATGTATTTTTTTATTTATGAAAGGTTAATAAATGAGACTGAAATCTAAGGGTGGTTATTGTGCCATGTCATTCTTGAATCTTTTTTGATAAAATCATTCTTGATATCTAGCATTTTCCTATATTCAATAACATTGGTGTTTTTCGTGAAGGGAGAAACTATGAATGAAAGTGACAACGAAAACCATTATTTTGTCAATACATACATAATTATCCATTAATTTGGTTTAATCAAGAGGTTAATAATTATTCACTTAAAATCCCTCAAAAAAAATTATATTCACTTAATAGTGCATGTTGCACCAAATAATGTATTTTTTGCACCTTATTATCTCAATCTTTTTTTTTTCTTTTTTCTGAACCTCAATGTCTCTTTATGAATTTTTATATTCGTGCTGTATTTCACAATTCTCCCATGAATCTTTTATTTTCTTTCTCTAATGGTTTGTATTCATAGATCAATAGAGTTTTGTAAGTTATAGATTGGAAGCAATTAAACTTTATTGAATTAGGTTTTATGAATAATAAAAATTTCGGTGACAATCCAATCTAAAATCCCCTGTGATTCACTATTTCTTCCAATGAAAAAAAATATAAAGAATAGTATATGCCTGTGATGAATTGGATTTTCAATTATTATTATTTTTGAAGAAGGGGATATTCAATTATTAAAATAAAAAACAGTAATTGTATGCTATTGAGAAGAAGAATACACACACATTAGAAACATACTAGCCTTTGATTAAATAAAATCGAC
>Ga0315915_1006042_pt1 | contig 14937 bp, 10 predicted proteins | sample MpolbnodulesMG_FD_207738 | JGI IMG/M metagenome (GOLD analysis project Ga0315915, IMG submission 207738) | Medicago polymorpha root nodule microbial communities from Los Angeles, California, United States - branched nodules | ecosystem: Host-associated > Plants > Roots > Nodule | place: USA... | reverse complement strand
CACTGGATTATGTTGCATTTCTCTCTCTTCTCCACCAAACTTCATACCTTTCTCTCTGATGTTTATGGTTACATTTTCTACAATTGAAAATATACTTTCTTTATCTAAAAGTTTTTTTACTGTTTGCAAGTTGAGATTTACTTAAACCTTGTTAAATTAAAAAAAAACAAGAACTTAAAAGGTTCAAAGAGGAAATTGGAATACTGTGTGATCTTTAGGGGCGACGGAGCAATCCTCATATTGGAAAGAAATAATTATTTGATTTATCATTTGTTATGACTTATGATTCAATATTTTTGTTATGATTCAATATTGTTTTATGTTGAATCACTCATGTATTTGATGATAAACATCAAATTACATTGTCATACAAAATATGGAAACTTCGTTAAACAAAAATAGAATACAGAAACAAAACAATAACGTTGGTGGAAATAATAAAACAATTCTTGAATCTCAGCAATTTTATTTGAATGAATTGAATCCACTTAGATGATTTGTGTTTATCAGCGGTGGCTGGATTTTAGATTGAGGGATGTAAATCTGAACAAATTGAGAGAGATAAGAGGTAAGAGAGAAGAAGAAGGGGAAATAGATGAGGAAAAATGTACATGTTCTCATTTTCTTTTCTATTTAATCTAGACCTTTAGATATATCTTGATGGTATATAAAAGTGGTCCACCGGCGAACCATTTAATTGATCCTTACCCAATACTTAAATACTCAAATTGAAAATAATATCATCGTCGTCTTGATATATCGAAATTTCATATTATTATATTAATATGTTTAGTAAATTTGGAGTATAACTTTCAAATTTACTTATGGACAAAACCATTGCGACGCCCGTGCAAAGTGCGGGTCTCAATCTAGTATTCTTAATTGGAAAATTCTATGGTGAAGTCGTGAAAATGACTTTTCTGATGAAGTCAACATTATAATATCAAAAGTGTAGTGAGTAACACCTCACTGTTTGTACAGTGGCATCAAAAGTCCAGTCTCATAGTATCACCAATTCATCAGATTAACAACACTACACTTAATCTAATTTTATCCTACCTTGTTTTAAGTGTAACAGCCCACAAAGTGTAACACTTAAGACTATCACATAATATCATCAAATCTGTTTGCATGTTAAAGATGCCAACGATAAAATAGTACTTGTAAGTCCAAGATGTTGTAAGTATTACTAGATGAATTACTATTGATCATTAATCAGTAATCAGCAATTTAAAAATGAATCAAACATTAAAATCAAAATTAACTTTTTTAAAAAAGTCAGTTTCCTAACTGCACCGTAGAAGCTCCCTAATTGATTTCATATGCAAACTGTCTATAGTTCATCTCATGCAACTAAAATCATTCACAAGCTTCAAGTTGCAACCATAATAATTATGGGAACCCATTGCCTACTTATATTCTTGATTAAAACAAATACTACTTATCTTGAAGAAGACAAAAATTTGGACACATAATTTTTATATTGTTTGCAGCTTTATTGTCACAAATTACTTTTTCTATGTCTGTTTTTCATATTGAACTCCTTTTACCAACTGTTGTTTCTTTATCTGCTTGAATGAATTGTTAATTTAGATTGTGGAAAGCACAAATCCAGAGCTGAATGGAGAAACAGAAAAGAATTTTGTAGAGTTATTCTTAGAAGATCTAAAGGTACGAGAAACTAAAGCATTGAAAAATCAACGACGAGTTCACATGGCTTTGCTCGAGTCTAAGAAGATTGTATCTCAATATCAAAAGGAAGCAGACTAGTGTAATTCAGGAATGGAGACATGCGAGGAGACAGCATTGCTACTAGCACAGAAAAAACTGCTTACAAATGGATCAGTTTTGTCTGACCCTGAAATCTGCTTACATTAGAATATTACCAACTCCAACTTATCACTAATCATGCACAGAAATTTTTTGTGCTTAATTAGAACTTTAAGATTGGCAAATGTGAGAATAAATAACAACCAGTAACTCACAGTAACTTCATTCTACTATGAAGTATCTTAAAGTAGTAAATAAATAAATACCTTGTTACACAAAGGTCTAAACACTAGTTTTATATAACTTGAACAACTCTCAAACATGTCATTTAATTTTCATATTGGACAATGACTAAAGTGAAATGTTCATATTCTCATAGACTAAATTGAAAGCTTGCTACAAAGTTAGAGACCATTTTGGTTGCAAATTTTACACTTTACATGACATGTCATCACCGTTAATAATGTTTAGTAACGGATATTAACAAAAAGGAAAACTTTAGAAACATTTTCAGTCGAGGAATAGATTGAATTATTCGTATTGTCAAGGACCAAATTGAAAGTTTCTTTCAAAGATAGGGACCATTTTTGTGGTTTGATATACATGAAATCATTTTCACTACTTCTCTATAGAGAGGCTAAGGTCCCATTACAAATATTAGTAAATTCGGTCAAGAAAAGCCATAACAACATGAGATCAATTTTTCATGGAACAAATCAATATATTTCCTTTCTTGTTTATCTATAACAGATAGATTTAAAAGTCTACATGAATCTGAGCTTAATTAAAATGTGCGAAATATTGTTGTAAGATAAAATAATCTGGCTTCAAGCAAACTGCTACGAAGAAAAAAGAGCTTCTACATTCTTTCTTGGATGTTATGTGGCTGTGGTAAGAGAGCAATGTAACCTTTCCTAGGACTTGAGAATTTGCTGTACACTGATTTGATTTTAACATCTGTTGGTGCACTTGCGTGTATCGTCACCAATATCATGGCACATAATCTGTGACAACTAAATATAATTAATTAAATTTTTGAAATCTGATTACTTTATAATTGAAGGTTATTACTAGCATTTAACGTATGTGAAATACTTGATTTCTTCTTTGGAGTAACCAGATAGGTTGTGTAGATGCGGAGTCCAATATTGAAACCTATCGAGTATAAAACGAGCAGAGTAAAAAGCTGCTGCAGCAATCATTTGCGGGGAGAATAAAACCATGACATGATATTTGCAAGACCAAGTTCTGCTAGGTAAAATGCCATGTTCTCCAACTATACAAATATTCATATTGATTTCCTTCTGTGATTGCAAGTAGTTTGAAGCTCTATTATCTTCCTGCATTATGAATTCTCATTAAGAAAGAGTATTAATTTACTTATTATCACCTAAAATTTATCACTTCAACCAAACACTATGTAAAAATTAAAAGGAGTGAGGTATTAGGGTACCTCTGTTAGCTTGTAGAAATCGTGTAGTTCATCAAGATATTCATCTGCTGCGAAATTATTAATAAAATCATCTGCATCTCTGTCAACAGCATGATCCTCAGGCTCAATCAAGATTCCGGGAACATTCTGTATGAAAAAATTAAAGCATTACAATTTAGACATCCAACAATTTCAGGTTTAGGATATAATTGAACTACCTTGCGTTTTATTCTTGGTGGTGAACTCAGAATCTGGTCCTCCCTCCTGCACTTTTTTTTAGGAACTAAATCAATTTTTTAGGAGTCAAATCATCACCATTATTCTGAAAACAAACATTTAATTAAGTCAATCATAAGTATAATTCAATAAGCGTGCATCCTTGTCAAATTCTACAACGTGAAACAGTACTTGATTCCTTAGTGCAAGTCCTTGATCACTCCTTAGCTCTGGTACAAAGTTCTGCAAATGAAGAGGGATAATCATTTTAAACCTGAATCAAGTTTAAGTGCATTGACAAATAAAGACAGCAAAGAACACTCACTGTTGCAAAAAGATTGGTTAATTGTTTCTAACTAGAGAAACTTGAAAATGAAAAGAAATTTTCAGAACCTGTTGATGATTCTTGAAAGCTGATTCCGATCAAGATTACCAATATCTCGAACAACTTCATGTGTATGCTTCTTTTTGCTCTCTGCTTCTCCGTGTCTCTGCCTGCAAGAAACGTGATATCCAAATGTTAAGAAAAAATCAAGAGGAAAGAAATTTATGCATGTTTAAATTTCTTCTGTACTAAAAATAAATTTGCATGTGAATCATACAACAAATAACAAATGATTATATCACACAGAAGCCAAATCAAGAAATGTTAAGAGAAAATTGGAAAAAGCTCTCAAGACCTTTTCTCCACTATCCATTGTCAAGTCTTGTTGTGTCTACTATCAAGCAACCTCTTACGCTCTCTTTTAATTTCGATTAAGCAATACTCTTGATCCTCGGTTTATAATTATAGTTTTTTGAGAGGCTAATTATTTATTTTTTGAAAGATTTTTTTTTTAAATATGTTTAATTGTGTGTCATTCTTTGGTTGGTTGAGGGCTTAAATCATATGTCATTCTAGCAATTTCAAATACACTAACAAATGAGTAAAAAGACAATTACCTCTCAAAATTGTAAGTTTCGTCAATTACCCCCTAACATTAACAAAACTTCAATTACCCCCTGAAATTGCACAACGTTAATCAATTTACCCCATCCGTCAAATTCTTCTGTTAGTCAACATAATGTTTTGCAAATATTCCCCCTGAAGTTTTGCACTTATGTGCAAAATACCTCTCGAACTTGAAAATTTATATATTTTTTCTTATCCTTGACTCAAAAGATATTAAAGACAAACAATTAACAATTAACTTTAATATTTTAAACTCTACAATATTACAATCCAATATAAATATTACAATCTAATATTACAATTAACATTTGGATCCTTTATTACGATCCAATATTTTAGATAACAAAATGAAAACAATATACTAGTCCAAACAATATATTAGTCCATAACCACTTTGTAATACTTTATTAGATATGGAAATCCAAACTCAATAATACTTCGTTTGTGGATACAATGAACACGTGACAATGAACATAAGCATTACCTTATGGAGCCTAACACTATTTGGCAATATTGATGTGTTTGACACCTATGTTGGGAGTCATTAGCTAGAATTCCAAAAAGAATTTCAATTCAGCATTGTTTTGATAGAAAAAGAAGCAGTTCAAAATATTCATTAGGTAAGATTGCATACAAAACGGGATTAGTCAGCTATATTATGACTATACTCTGTAGTGTTCTTATGATATGTTAGACATATGATTATTATGTTATTAAGATGCAGTTATTATGTTATTAGACAACAGTTGTTAACTACTTTAATTAAAAAAATTAAAAAATTAGGTGTCGCTTTTCCACAGAGTATTCAAAACTAGGTGATGCGACGTGCAAGTTAATTATGAGCAAGTTATAAACATGAAGTAGCCACAGTGCTAGTGCTCCTCATGTTGCTACATATTCTCGATTCCTCTCTATTTTCCCTTTGAGTTTGATCCTTCGAAATTCTTTCCTCTTTTCAAAACAAACCCTTGTTCCATAGTTTTATTTTGATTCTCATAACTGAGACCACAACTATGGTGGCGTTTAGATCTTCTACTTAGAAATATGAATCCCCTAGGTCGGTTTGTTGTCTTACAGATACGGTGTTGGGAGATTGTTTACATGCTATTTAAATAGCGATTATTTGGTATGTATGAAAACTTAGAAACAATGTTATCATTCGACTTCAGGAGTGTGATGTTCATCTTGATGAAGATATATAAAATTATTTATCTTGAGGTTGGTTTTACTAGAATTTTGGTTGGTAGTAAAACAACTTTACACAAACATCTTATAAGGTAAAAGATTATCTCTACTTATAAATGTATGTTCAAAACTTACGAAATTTAAAGTGGAGCTTTCGACACATACTCCTCACATTAGGGATATGACATCTTGTAAAATGTAATTTGTTTTCTTGGCATATCATTTGTTGAGATTTTTTTTGAAGGAAGATCATGTGTTGAGATTTATTATATTGATTTTGACTTCAATAAAAAGTATACCAAATTCATTCGAAGAAATACACATAAAATTTTATCCTAAAAAAATTATTTTCTCTAGCAACTCATTCAGTCAATGGAGAAGAATCTCCTAGCAAATATTGAGGATCCATTTCATCTTTGCGGAGAATGATCTTTTATGGCAGTGAGAATCGCATGAGAATTCTATTTCTTTCTTTTTTTCGAATATAAGATTTTACTATTTCATTGATTAGTTGATTTATAAATTGATTTATTTCTTTTAATAATGTTATCAACTTCATGACTTTGACCTTTACCACGATCTGGAGTCGTTTGTGACCTGTCTTAAAGATGGATCAAAGTTCATTCCACCAAAGCACCAACCTAAACTATCTAGAAAATTAATACTCCATCTAAGCTGCAATCACCGTCGCATTTGACTATTTTCATGATTATGATTAAGAAAAAATGATAAGTAAAAGAAAAATTATGACGATTTTATTAAATTATCATTTTTAATTGTTAACAAAGTTTGATTATCATAAATACAAGATTGAAAATAATTACATGAAAGTGATACACATAATATTAATAATTAGAATGTATAAATGATAAAAAGATTGATTAAAACTACATTAAAATTTGAAAATAACACTCTTTTTGGAATATATATTTATTTTGTGTGAAAAAGTGAACTATTGTAAGATAGATGAAGTGTTAAATAAATCATTAGTATACTAGTACTGGTAGTAACGTTAATGGTCCTTTTATGCGTATTATATTATTAGTATTCTTAATTATATTTTTGTTAAGAAGTCAAACTAACCCACTAACATTTAGATTGAATTTGAGACCTTAAAATAAGTACACTCTACTCTAAGGTCCCATATTGGTGTTCTTGATTATAATCACCATTTAAAAAATATTTCTAAAAAATTAATTAAATTACTAAGTAAGTTCTTTTTTCTAAAAAGAAATTTTATTAATACTAATTTATCTAGAGATATGAAAAATATTCTACCAAAAAAAAAATGAAAAATAAGGCGTTGAGAATACATTCCTAGATGATCAATTACGCCAAATGATTAATTTTATACGATGATTTAAGAATTGCATTGAGAATATGTGAACGGTCTCAACGAGATTTACCCTAATTTACTTGAAACCCCAATTATAAAAGGTCACATAGCTCTTAAGGCGTATGTCAGTGTGTGTCTGTAAATTTTAGATGATATTTTTCATTTCATCTACAAACTAACAAAAACTCACATATATCGGAACAAAGATAACATTTTATTAAGATAAATCTCTTACTCTGCTCAATCAAATACAATTAAATAGTGACTTATAAACATAAAAGTATTTACAGGCACATCACATGTTTCACGAAGCATCATTGTCCACTACTTGGGCAACCACTATTGTTAGGTATAGATCCACTCATGTGACATGAGCATCCATCGAAATCCCAATCACCATTACCGATGAGAGGAAATTTTTTTAGCAAAAAGTGAATCTTAATGGTTGAGATTTAAAACACATGAGGAAAAAAATTGAGACAATCCTTTCCCCTATTGTTAAACAAATAAATAAGCACCATACCAACAAATAGTTCCTTTTTTTTTAGAGAATCATATAACCAAATAATTGAAAAGATAAATAAAGATGAATACATCAATTTCCTTAACAAATTTTATTTATTTATTTATTTCCTTAACAAATGATATAAGACCCTCTTTTAACAATTTTCGATAAATAAATAAATAAAGCAAATTGATAAGCCTGAGTTTACTTCTCAATTCCATCCTATTGCTTTGTGTAATGTTATCTATAAAATTATTATTAAGGTGATTGTTAATAGAATTAAGCCCTTTTTGAATGAAATTATATCCCCATATCAATCTAGCTTTATTTCGGGTCGTACCATTCATCATATAATATTGTTGTATCTCAAGAGATGGTGCACTCTATGTCTAAAATGAAAGGTTACAAAATGTTTATGTCCATTAAGATTGACCTTGAAAAAGCTTATGATCGTCTTAATTGGAATTTCGTTGAAAATTGCTTAGTTGAGTGCAAGTTTCCTCCTAATCTTATTAATATTATTCATCATTGCATAATTTCTCCTACTTTTAAGATTTTATGGAATAGTAATAAAACTGAGGAGTTCTCTCCTACAAGAGGCATTCGGCAGGGGGACCCTTTGTCCCCTTACCTATTTGTCATTTGTATGGAGAAACTATATCATATAATTGATGATCAGGTAGAAGCTAATTACTGGAAACATATGCGTGCAGGTAGATCAGGACCTCTAATATCTCATCTTCTCTTTGCTGATGATCTTCTTCTTTTTGCATAGGCTTCTATTGAGCAAGCACATTGTATTATGCATTGTTTAAATCTCTTTTGTGAAGCTTCAGGTCAAAAGATTAACAATCAAAAGACTCAGATTTTCTTCTCCAAGAATGTTGATCAACAACTTAGGGAGGATATCTTACAGCACACAAGATACACTCTTGTTATTAGCTTGGGAAAATATTTGGGGGCCAATATTGATCCTGGGAGGACCACAAGAGGAAAATTCAATCATATTATTGAGAAAATCCAAAGCAGTCTTAGCGGCTGGAAACATCAGTGTCTTAGCTTGGCCGGAAGACTTACTCTCTCCAAGTCTGTTCTTAGCTCTATCCCTTACTATCACATGCAGTATGCCAAACTCCCAAAAACTTTATGTGATGAGATAGAGAAGATACAAAGAGGCTTCTTATGGGGGGATACAAATCAAATTCGCAAACCTCATTTTATTAATTGGGAAGTTTGTTGTTTACCTAAAGGTGATGGGGGTCTTGGTATTAGGAATCAAAGAAAAATGAATGAAATTTTCCTTATGAAAATGTTGTGGAACATGATTAATAAACCTGATGATCTTTGGTGAAAGGTCCTTTACAGTAAGTATGGTAGAAACAATGATCTTCGAGTTGCTATTACTTCTCAGCCTTACGACTCCCCCTTATGGAAAGCCTTAGTAGGTATATGGGAACAATTCAAAGGTCATACAGTTTGGCAAGTGGGAGATGGTCAAGAAATAAACTTTTGGCTTGATAATTGGATGTCTGATGGTCGCTCTCTTATGAATCTATCTACTCAACAGACCATTGATACGACTCTTACTTTGAAGGACACTCTAACAGAGGCAGGCGAGTGGGACATCAATTTTCTCACCACTAATCTTCCCCATGAAATTGTCAATCAACTGGTGGCTATCCTAGCGCCTAAAGAAACAGATGGACCAGACTCCATTGGATGGACTGGAACAAATACTCGTCATTTTACTATTCAAAGTGGTTATAACCTGCAGCAAGAGGGAAACTGTTCCATTGACGGGAATTGGAAGATTTTGTGGAGTTGGAAAGGGCCTCACAGAATTCAAACTTTCATGTGGATTGTCTCTCATGAGAGGCTTTTAACGAACTATCGCAGAAGTAGGTGGGAAAGTGGAATATCCCCTCTTTTTCCAACATGTGGAAATGAAGATGAAACAATCATCCATGTTATGAGAGATTGTGTGCAATCAACCCGAGTTTGGCTTAGGTTAGTAGCTTCTAATCAAATTACTAATTTCTTTTCTTTGAATTGTAGGGATTAGATCTTTAACAATCTCAACAACAAGAAGATTGGAGCACACAAAATTGAGTGGCAAACTATCTTTATGGTAACATGTTGGCACTTGTGGACGTGAAGGAATAAGAGCATTTTTGAAGAGGAGTTCCATCGACTTTTTAATCAAATTGATGTGATTCTTAAGATGGCTATGAAGATTGATAACTGCGAACAAACACACTTAACTGGATGGCCTCGGCTTACTGAGACTATTTTCATTGGATGGAAGACACCCCAAGAGGGTTGGGTTAAACTCAACTGTGACGGAGCGCATAAAAGCTCAGTTAATTTCTCGGGATGTGGTGGCCTTATCCGTGATAGCAGTGGAAATTGTTTGAATAACTAGGCTCATAAGATAGGTTAATGCGACGCATTACATGCAGAGATGTGGGGCATGTATATTGGTATGGATATGGCTCGGAGACAAGGGATCACACACTTGCAAGTGGAAGCGACTCATCACTTTTAGTTGACATGGTAACAGGGAAATGTAACATCAATGGAAATGTTCCTACCTTGATTCAGCGCATTCGTAACCTAAAAAACATGAGTTGGCATGTTCATATCAACCATACATGGCGTGAAGGAAACATATCAACATATTGGCTAGCTAATTTTAGTCTATCTTTGGACACCTTTGATTTACATATGATTGAGACTCCTCCTAGAGAGCTTTAACGTCTCCTTTTTTTATGACATTTCTGGCGCTTGCATGCCTCGGAATGTTCGATTAATCACTTAGTTTTCTTTTCTTGGGCTGCGCCCTCTTTTTTGTACCAAGAAAAAAAAAGCAAATGAAAGTTGACCAAACTATTACCAATAAGAAAAAAGTAGACCAAACCAAATTAAAGCCAGAACATACATAATTGTCATTCAACAAAGAACGGAAGTAGACAACCACTAATCACAAAAACAAACACACACTCTGCATTTCACTACAACCAACCAAACCAACAATGGCAGAAAAGCAATCTATAATTATATTCACATTCATGGCACAAGGTCACATAATCCCATCTTAGCCTTAGCCTTAAACCTAGAACAAAAATCCAAAAACTACAACATCACCATAATCAACACACCATACAACATCCAAAAACTTCAACCTTCTCTTTCACCTAACTCCTACATCAATCTCCACAATCCCTTTCATCTCTTCCGATCATAACCTCCCACCCAACACAAAAAACATTGACATTGTTCCTTGCAATCTTGTCATCAAACTTATGCAAGCTTCTCTTTCCTTAAAATCATCCTTCAAAAACATCATAACCAAACAACTTCAAAATCAAAATCATAAACTATGTATTATTGGACTGATTAGTCTTAGTGACAGTTGGAATATTTGGTACATCGACAATCAATATGGTATTCTATGTGAGTAGTAGGGTCATTATTGACTTTTTCGATCGGAAGAACCTCAGGAATTGGAGGACCAGGAGCACGAAAGAAGCAGTTCAAGATGCCACTGCAATCGGAGTGGTCATGGCACCCGCAACCAAACAAGCAATCCACAAATCCACATGTGCGAAAGTTGGCAGGGTTTTACCTCTACCACCCGCCGAACAACCGTGCATCAAAGCAATGATGCACGGTTGTGTGGCGGCTGGTTGAGGTAAAACTCTACCAGCTTCCACATATGTGGATTGCTTGTTTGGTTGTTGGTGCCACGACCACTCTGATTTCGGCGACATCTTAAACTACTTATTTCCTGCTTTTGCTCCTCCAAATCATGAGGTTGTTCCGGTCAAAAAAGTCAATAATGACCCTGCTGCTCACATAGAACGCCTTGTTGATTGTCATTGTACCGAATATTCCAACTGTCACTAAAACGTTATCATTTCCAAGCTGGACAGGTAAACCATTTTCTTCATCTTCTTCTTCTTCTTCTTCCATTTCAGAATTAATTTGTTTCTATCTTTATTTTTTGTTGAAAAATATATAATTAAACTCATCTATATTGTGATATTTTTTTACTATCTCATTTTTATGTACTATTATAAGTTCTAATTAAATGTTATTAGTAACCGGTAATATTCATAAAAGAATTGTGATTAAATTCATAAAAATACACAAGAATTGTAAGTTGTAACTATCTTCCGAAAATTGCTCAAAAAAAAAAAAAACTATCTTCCGGAAAAAAAAAAAAAAAAAAAGAATAGTTACAAGCACAAAGAATGGGAAGTCAAGCCACTGCATAAAGAACGTGAAAAGAAGAAGAAGTTGGGGGTAAATTGAAGGGTTAATAGTGTTTTACCCCCTGTAATATAGGTTATTTTTGGTTTTACACCCTGTAAAATATTTTTTTTGATTTACCCCATGTAAAATATTTTTGTTTTGATTTACCCCCCTAATAGGTCATTCAAAAACCAGAATTTCTGAAGAAAAAATTAAAAAATTAGTTTTTGAATGACCTATTAGGGGGTAAATCAAAACAAAAATATTTTACAGGGGATAAATCAAAAAAAATATTTTACAAGCTGTAAAACCAAAAATGACCTATATTACAGGGGTAAAACATCATTAACCCTAAATTGAAATCATAGCAAAACATCAAAACAACAAAATTCAATATGAAAATAAAAGTTGTGTTTGTTTTCATGATGATATTCATTGCTTTGATGCATGGTTGTGCGGCGGCCGGTAGAGGTAGAACCCTGCCAGCTTCCGCACATGTGGATTGCTTGTTTGGTTGCTGGTGCCACGACCACTCCGATTGCAGCGGCATCTTGAACTACATCTTTTGTGCTCCTGCTCCTCCAGTTCCTGAGGTTCTTCCAGTCGAAAAAGTCAATAATGACTCTGCTGCTCACACAGAATGCCTTATTGACTATCACTGTACCAAATATTCCAGTGATTGGCATGCCCAAGGTACAAGCTAATCAATGTCGCAAAAATACCGGTGATTAACATGTCGAAGGTAAATTTTGTCATATGCGATAAATAGAGGCTCGCCACGTATTTGTCACGATTAAATCATGGTTGAACAAGACAAATCCATTTTGTAACGGTGGAATCGTGACTAAATTGGACTTCCTATATAAGAACCCAAAAAAATTAAGACGACTTTATTGCACCCATTTTTGCACAAAAACTCAAAGTAATTGACGTCCTTCCATTCGACTCGGCCTGGGAGTTCAACGAATTTGTTTGAAATAAGTTTTATTTTATAATTCAGTCACTAAAAAAACAATTATAAAAAATTTACTATTTCAAATATTGACAAATAATAATAATAATTGCTTTAATTAAAAAAGAATAAGTGTATATTTTATATAAAAAAATAACATTAAATATTTATAACTTATGTGTAAGTAAATGTCACCTTCTGGCCTCTGCATTGTATTTTCAGTTTACTATGAGCACTAAGATAATGCGATGTGAACTTAAATTACTAGACCATCCACCCGTGCTGCCGCACAGGTCATATTGATGGCAAATAAAACATTCAATTATATTGTAATTAATAATCTGTTTGTGCAAATACAATGTTAAAAATAATAATACAACTTAAAAAAGGGAAAATATACAATGTAAATGTAGTAGAGAAAAGCAAAAATACATCGTATAGTTTCAAATGTCATAACTTTAAATTCAATAATAGTGGAAGTTTTTCGTGTCTACACATTTCAAAAAATTACTTTAAACACTACATCCGAAGTACTCTTAATACAAACAAAGACTTTTAGACCGTTTCTTGAAGTGACCGTTGAAAATTGTGCCTGTAAACTTGGATTCATATCTTTATCAATCCATGTTAGGCTTCTTTCTGAACTTGCTGCTGTTATCACCCATGTTGTTGATTGGTTCAAGTCGAAAACTGATCCAAACTGAAAGCATTTCAGAACAAATTGTGTAAAGGACAATATGGTGAATAAATATCATAAAAAATAAAAAGAATGGAATAATGTATTTTCCTGATTCCCCTTATAAATTTATTTTCCAAATGCAGTTTGCTAAGGTCCTACAAAGAAACACTCTTTAACAATTTTCTTTTTCATTGCTACATCTTTTAAGAAATGAATTCTTCAAATCTAATAATAATCAAATGGACCAAACAATCTGCTATTTCCACATGTTATATAGAGTTGGCAGACTCATCATCCATTTTTTTTGTCATCCTTCAATTGAAGGTCTTGTTGTGTATGGCAATCTCCTACCATTCACAAAGGAACTAAATAGATGCAGTGCTCTAGAAGGTTGTGCATAGGGTACCATGTGAGCTGCTCCCTGTATAGTGGCGAAAGTTAACAAATTTCCATACTCAAAGTTGCCCAACCTCCAACCTACACATAGATATGCAATGCAGTGATGTCAACCACGAATTGCAGAAAATAATGGTTTGTTTAAATTCTACAAAGCTACAATGCTATAGCACTGCTAAATAGCGTATCTCATAACAATAATGATTTGTTTAAATTCCACTACGCAATAGCACCACTATAGCCTTTATTTGATAACAGTGACAAAAAACCACTGTTGATTTGGAAAACTGGAGCGAAAAAATTGCATAACCATACTATAGAATACTGAACTTATTTTTTCGAAATGCAGAAAATGGTTAAACTGTTAAAAAAATATAAATACCTGGACTTTGCGGAACCAAGCTCCATATGGGACTATAATCTTGAACTTCAGGTCATCAGCCAGTTCACGAATGAGTGTTCGAGAACCCAGCAATGACACAACAGAATCTTGGTCTCCGCTGTCATAATAATTTAATACATGATTAGCTTCTTAGTAATCAGAGGATTTCAAGAGAAATGATTAATAGAGATTTGGAAGCCTGAGAGTGATTAAAACTTGTAAGGAGTCATTCTTATAAAAGATGTAAAATGAATAATAAAGTATAGTTTCTATAGGGACAAATCACCTAATTAATTTATAACTAACTTATTGATATTAACATAATTAGCATTCTGTAACATAGCTTACTATCAATATGTAAAATTAAATAGCCAATTGGTCTCTTTTGTTGAAATTAATTACCTGAAAACCCATACTGGAATATGGTTTTGAACAATCCGTTTGAGAATTGGAAGCATATTAATGTTAGGATTTGTATCACTGTAATTTAAAACACTGCAATAAAGAAAAAGTGCATGTCAGACATCATATCACTAATGAAATGAAGGAAAAAAAAACGACATATCTATTATGATTATAGCAGTCAAGATTTCAAGTAAGTTTAAAAATCTCAATTATCAAAATTTAAGCAAACAAAATCAACATGAAAGGCAATGATTGTTTAGACGTGGGTTCTAAGTGCAGCAAGGCATAAACACAGAAGCTAAAATGACAAAAAAGAGAATAGCAATTGAGAACCAGGAAATGCAACAATTGAGAACCAGGAAAATTTGTAAAATCAAGATTAAGAAGATACTAATGCAGTAAAAAAAAGAAAGTCCATATTGGGATGATTGGCACTTATCTTGCCGGTTTTGAGTTAACTCATGAGAAGCATA